>Ga0302311_10000539_pt1 | contig 47183 bp, 44 predicted proteins | sample III_Palsa_N1_3_FD_200449 | JGI IMG/M metagenome (GOLD analysis project Ga0302311, IMG submission 200449) | Peat permafrost microbial communities from Stordalen Mire near Abisko, Sweden - III_Palsa_N1_3 | ecosystem: Environmental > Terrestrial > Soil > Palsa > Peat permafrost | place: Sweden... | reverse complement strand
CGGCTGGTTCCGGCCGGCAACTGCTACGTCAACCGCTCGATCATCGGCGCGGTGGTGGGGGTGCAGCCTTTCGGCGGGGAGGGCCTCTCCGGCACCGGCCCCAAGGCCGGCGGACCTTACGCCCTGACCCGGTTCGCGGTGGAGCGCGTGGTCAGCGTCAACACCACCGCCCAGGGCGGCGACCCGGCGCTGTTCAACCTGTAGTCCCTTCTCCCGAAAGGCGAGAAGGAAGCTACTCGCAGAAGACCCGCACCTTGGCGTCGCCGCTGTCGACGTCGACGCTGAAGTCGGCGAGGTGCTCGATCAGGGCGTCGAGGTTCTCCGGCTTCAGCTGGTTGATGTCGAACGGGATGCCCTGGCGGACCATGGCGGCGTTGACCTCGTCGCGAGCCCTGGGCGGAATCAGCGAGCTGAGGCGGACGCCGGCGCGCAGGAGCTGCATCGGCACCCGCACGTTGACCTTCGTCGGGGTGTCACCCGGCTCATGGGCGTCGACCTCGACTCTGAAGTATTTAGGCGCCCCGTTCGTGCCGGACGCGGGCGCTGAGCCGAGGCGCGGGGCCGGCTCTCGTCCCATCGCGTCGAGCAGCCGCTCGGCCTCGTCGGCGGTGATCTTGCGCTCGGCCAGCATGCCGAGGATGCGCTTGCGGTCTTCGTTCATGGCGACGAACTCCTAATAGATGCGGATGCGGACGAGCGCGTCGGAGGTGTCGACGTCGACTTCGGTTCCGGAGAGGGCGAAGAGGGCCTGGCCGACCGCGAAGGCGGCGCGGAACGGGCGGATGCCGCGGGCTTGCGGCGCAAGCATCAAGAGCGGCGCGAACAGGATCGCGAACGGGCTGAGGATCAGCCAGAGCGGCGTCAGCGGCAGCCACAGCCGCACGACCGTGCGGTTGGTGGGCCGCGCCGGCCAGTGCTGGCCCGGCGGTCGCGGCGCCGGGTCGGGCGCATGCGCCGCGCGGACGGCCTCGCGCAGCTGGGATTGGAACATCGATGTGGCCTGGCTCATTGACCTTCCTCCAGGGCGGCGACGGCTTGGTCGGCGGTGATCTCGCCACGGGCGAGGCGATCCAGCACCTCGGTCCTGACGTCGGATCGCGGGGGCGCCGGGCTCTCGTCGATGAAATCGAGGCTGGCCGAGATGCGGTTCAGCCGCGCCTTGATGGTCGGGTAGCTGACCCCGAACATCTGCTCCATGTCCTTGATCGAGCCGTGGCTGCGCAGGAAGGCGGCGACGAACACCTGGTCCTCCGCGGTCAGCCGGGCCAACTGCGGCGGCGCGAACGCGCCTTCGATGGCGATGCCCTTGCCGACCAGCCGCACACGCTCGACCACGAACGCGCCGCCGGCCGTGAGCCGGGTCAGTTCCTGCCAGTCGATGGGTTCAGAGCTTTGCATCGGATCAATCAATTTTCTTGATACTCAAATTGATATTTTTAATTCTGAGTGTCAAGCCACTTGATTTCGTCGGGCGCCGCCGCGCCGTCGGGGCCGCCCGCGGGTTGAGCCGGCTTGCAAAGCTCCGAGGGGTCGCTATCGTTTCGCGCGAGTTTGGGGAAACGGTGCATGATCAAGATGTTGGCGGGCTTCGTCGGGGCGTTGGCGGCGACGTCGGCATGGGCGCAGACCAGCGTCACGATCGCGCCCGCGGAGGCCTGGGTGAAGCCGGTTCCCGTCCCAGCGACGACGGCCGGGGACAGCGCGGCGGTCCGCTTCCTGCTGCAGGACATCCAGACGCGATTTGGCCCCGACGGCGACGAGACCTATGGCGAGAACGCCGTCCGCTTCCAGACCCCGCAGGGCCTGCAAGCCGGCACGGTCGCGCTGCCGTGGAACCCCGAGACCGACACGCTGACGGTGCACAAGGTGCACATCCTGCGCGGCGACCAGGTGATCGACGTACTCGCCGCCGGTCAGACCTTCACCGTGCTGCGCCGCGAGACCAACCTCGAGCTGGCGACCCTCGACGGCGTGCTCACCGCGGCGATGCAGCCGGAAGGCTTGCAGGTGGGCGATGTGCTCGATGTCGCGTTCACGCTGAAGCATCACGACCCGGCGCTGGGAGGGCGCTCGCAGACCCTCACCGGCGACCTGGTGCCGATCCCGATCGCGCACCTTCACATCCGGCAGGTCTGGCCCGCCGGCAAGGCGATGCGGTGGAAGGAGACCGACGGCATCGCCGCGCCCGTCGTCACCAAGACCGCGGACGGAACGGAACTGGTGGTCGACGTCACGAGCGCCGAGCGCGCCGAGCCGCCGAAACAGGCGCCGCCGCGGTTTTCCAATGTCGGCCTGCTCGAGACGAGCGAATTTTCCGACTGGAGCGACGTCGCGGCGGTGATGGCGCCTCTGTTCGATAAGGCGGCCACGCTGAAGCCGGATTCGGCGCTGAACGCCGAGATCGCGAAGATCAAGGCGGCGTCCAGCGACCCCAAGGCCCAGGCCGCGGCGGCGCTGCGGCTGGTGCAGGACAACGTCCGCTACGTCTACCTCGGCATCAACGACGGCGGCTATGTCCCGGCGCCGGCGGACGTCACCTGGGCGCGGCGGTTCGGCGACTGCAAGGGCAAGACGGCCCTGTTGATCGGCCTGCTGAAAGGCCTCGGGATCGACGCCGAGCCGGCCCTCGTCAACAGTCGCGGCGCCGATGGCCTCGACGCCATGCTGCCGTCGACCCTGATGTTCGACCATGTGCTGGTGCGCGCGCAGATCGGGGGTCAGACTTACTGGCTCGACGGCACGCGGACCGGCGATCGGAGCCTCGCGACCATCGACACGCCGAACTTTGACTGGGCCCTCCCGGTGCAGGCCGCCGGGTCCAAGCTGCAGCGGCTGGTCCCGGCGCCGCCCAAGTCGCCGCTGATCGAGACCGACATCCGCCTCGATGCTTCCGCCGGCCTCGACGCCCCGGCGACGGCGCATCTGGAAACGGTGCTGCACGGCGATACCGCGCTGGCGATGAAGCTTGAGATCGACCAGATCTCGGCCACCGATCGAGAGCAGCGGCTGCACAAATATTGGAGCGATCGCTACAGCTGGGTCGAGGTCAAGAGCGTCGACGTCAAGTTCGACGAAGCCTCGGGCGAAGAGCGTCTCACCATGGATGGCACGGCCAAGATGGATTGGCCGAGCACCTCGGACTGGGCCCGGCAGTACGAAGCGGACGACTCGGAACTGGGTTGGGCGGCAAACTTCGGCCGCGACCCCGGACCGCATCAGGACGCGCCGATCGCGGTGCCGTTCCCGCTGTTCACCCGCACCACGGAGACCATCGTCTTGCCACGCGGCGGCGCCGGCTTTTCGGTGAACGCGACCGACGTCAACGAGACCGAAGCGGGGCGCGCCTTCACCCGCACAGCGAGGATCGACCACGGCGTCTTCACGATGCAGTCGAACTTCGAGGCGGTGGCGAAGGAGTTTCCGGCCAATCAGGCCACCATCGCCGCGGCCAAGCTGAAGGCGCTCTCCGAGACCCGAGTTGTCGTAGAGTCGCCGCGCTGGTACCAGCCGACGGATCAGGAACTCGACGCACGGATCAAGACCAGCCCCACCGACGCGCCCGGCTATGTCGACCGGGCCGACGCCTTCGCCACCAAGGGCGACTTCGCCAGCGCCCTCGACGACATGGACCGGGCGGTGGCGCTCAAGCCGCATGACGCCGACACGCTCAATGCGCGGTGCTTCGTGCGGGCCAGGGCCAACAAGGACCTGACCGCGGCGCTGGACGACTGCAACGAAGCGCTGACGCTCACGCCGCGCGCGCCGCCGACACTGGATAGCCGCGGCTTCGTCTACTTCCGCCTCGGCCAATACGACCGCGCCATCGCCGACTACGACGCGGCGTTGGCGGTGGACCAGACGTTGGCGCCTTCGTTCTACGTGCGCGGCCTGGCCAAGCGCCGCCAGGGCGACGTCAAAGGCGGCGACGCCGATGTGGCCGAAGCCCAGAAGATGTATCCCTCCGTGGCCGACCTATATCGGCGGATGGGCGTCGCGCCCTAGTCGGGGCTGACTCGCGGCGGTCGGTGTGCAATGTTTCGAGGGTCATACGCCTTCGAATTGGCCGTAGCGCCGCCGTTTCGAACGAGGTTCGTCGAACTGTCGTGAACTGGGCTGACACGCGCGCTCAGGCGTGCTTTCTTTGACGCAAGCCATTGGAGCCAGCTCATGTCTGACGAAAAGAAACCCGACGCTGCGCCGGAAGTTGACCGCTTCCAGGAACATCTGAACGCCCCGCACCATCAGGCCAAGAAGGGCGTGGCGGATGCGGGCGAGATCGTCTCCACCGCCGGCGGCGAACTGATCGATGGGCGCATCGCCGACATCACCGACGGCGACAAGCCGCGCCGCCGCTAGGCGGGCGGGGGCTCGCTCCCGCCGCAGCGTTTCGCCCTTCTGACCGACAACCAACCCCTCCCCTAGCGGGGAGGGGCGCTTTTGTGTGCGAGCCAGGCTTCGCGCGTGAGCAGCCAGGTGACCTTCGTCCCCTCGCCGTAGACGTAGCCCCGCGTCGTGCGGTCGATCAGGGTCGCGCCCTGTTTCTCCTTCACCCGGTGCGAAGCGATGTTGGCCTCGGCGTTGTTGAGCCACAGGTGCGGCCAGCCGAGTTCGACCAGGGCGAAGTCGGTCACCCGATTGGCGGCCTCGGTCATCAGACCGCGTCCCCAGAACTGGGGATCGAGCCAGAAGCCGCGCTGGTCGCGGCGCACGCCGTCGTCGGCCCACAGGTCGATCCGGCCGATCAGCTCGTCGTCCCCGCCGTTCAGCGTAATGGCCCAGTAGCACTGCTGGCGGTTGGTCATCTTTTCAAGGCACTGCGCCATGTTCACGGCCGCGCCGTCATCGGGATAGGGCCAGGGCACCTCGTCGTGCAGGTACTGCACGATCTCCCACTGCGGGAAGCGGCGCTGGATCACCGGCGCGTCACCCTCGCGCAGCGGCCGCAGGATCAGCCGCTCGGTCTCGAGCACCGGCGTCGCGGGCATCTTCAGATGCTCTGGGAAGGGTTTGTCTTCAGGCGTGGTCATGTCTCGTCTCGTGAGTTGAGCCGGACGGACGGGACCTGAGGAGAAAGACGCCGCAGCCCCGACCATCTCGGCGGGGCTTTGGGGAAAAGTCGCTGCTAGATCGGCTGACCGCGCACGACTGCTCTCCGCCCCGCGAAACGGGCGTTCGAGTTCGTCGGGCAACCTTGGCCGAACCGCAGCATGGCGCGCCCATAGCCGCCCTCGCGGCCGAAGTAAACCAGCGCGCTTGCGCGGCAAGGTGGCAAGCGTAGGCTGGCGGCCTTCGTCAGGAGAGGTTCTCGGTGTCTTAGCAAGCTCGCCCTGAACCCTGGTTCAGATCGCCCCGCGCGGCGCCTCGCCGCTGCTTGCTTTCCTCCTTCGAGACCGAGATATCCATGCCCAACATCACTTCCCGCGACTATGGCGGGCCGCAGGATTTGCGCGCCATGCAGGCGCTGGTCCAGGCCGCCTGGACCCGCAAGGCCCATCTCCACATCGGCGACCTGGTCTGGCAGCGCTACCCGCGCGCCGCCACGCCCGACTGGCCGACCCGGCTCTGGTTTGACGGCGACGAGATCGTCGCCTGGACCTGGGCCTGGTCGGAAGCTGATGCGGCCGCCGACGAGGACCAGTTCTACCTCGTCGTCCACCCCGACTACGGCGAACTGTTCGATGTCGCGTTCGATTGGGCCGAAAGCGTCAGCGGAAGCGCCAAGGTGGGGACGGTGGCCTTCGAGCACGACGGGACGCTGGTGCAGGCGCTGACGCGCCGAGGCTATCGCCAGCGGACTTACGGGCCATTCGGCCTGCACATGTTCCGGGCGCTCGATCACATCGACGATCCGGTGCTGCCGGCCGGCTTTGCGGCGGTCTCGATGGTGGAGATCGGCGACGTCGAGGCGAAGGTCGCCGGTCACCGCGCCAGCTGGTCGAGGTTCGCGGTCTACGACCCCGCCGATCCGCCGCTGGTCTCCGGCCTCACGACCGAACGCTATCGCGACATGATGCAGACCTGGCCCTACCGGCTCGACCTCGACTTCGGCATCCGGGCGCCGGACGGCCGCATCGCCGCCTCGTGCACGACGTGGCTGGACGAGATCAATCGCGTCGGCCTGTTCGAACCTGTGGGTGTCGATCCGGAGTTTCGGCGGATGGGCCTGTCGCGCGCCATGTGTTTCGCTGCGCTAAGGGCTTTGAAGGCCGCCGGCGCCACGCTGGCGACCGTCAAGCCTCGCGGCGATCTCGACTATCCGGTCCCTCGCCAAGCCTATCGGGCGATGGGGTTTGTCAGCGAGGGCCGTCAGGGCATTTACGAGCGCCGCTGACGTCGTGGGCGCCTTCGCCTAGCCGCGAGCCGCCCGTTGCGGAATCGCCACGCCTTAAAGAAACACTACCATAAAGCGGGAACTGCCAGCCAAGTCGCGTATTGAGTGCTAACGTAGGACGGAGCCTGGCAGAACGCCGGCCCGCGCCTTGCCCAATTCAGAACCGGGATGGCTGGTCATGTCTGCAAGTCACCTTGTCGTTTTCCCCTCGCCGAGCGAGCCGGACTCGCCGGCCGATCGCATCCGCCGCCTGCAGCACGAGGCCAAGACCTTGGCGCGAGAGCACATCGAGCTGCTGGCCGCCACCCTGACCGAGGTCTCGCGCCTGTCCGGCGAGATCGCCGAGGGCGGCGAGGTCTATCCGGTCGGGGCGCGAGAACTGTCGCGCCGATTGACCGAGGAAGCCAACATGACGGCGCTCACGCTGACGGCGATCATCGACCGCAACTAGCGCCGCCGTTACCACATATTGGCGTTCTCGGGTCGGCGACTCACCATGTTTGGCGTTCGAGCCCAAAGGCGCTAAGCTTCGCGCCGGGGGTCGAATTGGAGCGCCATGCGCGGGATCGCCCTATTCAGCCTGCTGCTGCTGGCGAGCGGCACGGCTTTCGCCGCGGTCGACACGGCGGCTGCGCGCGCCTCCGGCGATTGGCGCCTGAGCGAAGTGGGCGGGAAGGTCGCCTGCACCCTGACCCTTACTCGCCAGACCAGCTTTGCCGGCTTCGAACTGAAGGCGCCGCTGGCCTGCCGCCGCGCCTTCCCGGCGCTGAAGACGGTGGCGAACTGGGCGCTGGACGACAAGGGCGGCATCGTGCTGTCCGACGCGCGGGCCCAGCCGATCGTCACCTTCCCGGTGCAGGCCAAGGGGCCTTACGAGGCCAAGGCGCCCGACGGCCGCACCTGGCGGCTGGAGCCGGTGAAGCCCGGCGCGACGACGCCTGACGAGGGCCCGATCCAGACCGCGCCGCCGATCGGCTAGGCCCCTTCCGCCGCGCCAGGCTTTCGCCGACGCGCGGCAGGCGATAAGACCGAACCATGGCACCGCGGGAGACCCCTACCGAGATCTTCAAGCGCGCGCTCGCCAACGCGGCGCGCTCGCTCGCCGAACAGCCGGATCTCGAGGTCGTCTTCTCAGGCGACGGGCCCAGTCTGACCGGCCATCGGGCCGTGCTGCCGCATCCGCCGCGCGAGCTTTCCGGGGTGGAGACCACCCGCATCCGCGGCCTGGCCGACCAGCTGGCGCTGCGCGTCGCCCACCACGACGAGGGTGTGCACGGCAAGGCGCGGCCGAAGTCGATAGAGGGCGCCCAGGTCTATGACGCCCTGGAGCAGGCCCGGATCGAGGCGATCGGCGCCAACGCCCTCGGCGGCGTGCGCGATAACCTCGCCGCGGTGTGGGAGCAGGCGGTCCAGCGCAAGGGTCTCGACCATTTGATCGACCCGGCCGCCGCGCCGATGGCCGACATCCTGGCCCTGATCGTGCGCGAACGGCTCACCGGCGTCGCCCCGCCGCCGGCCGCGCGGGCGCTGATCGACGCCTATCGCGAGCAGGTCGAGGCCAAGGCCGGGACCGATCTCGACAAGCTGACCGGCACCATCGAGGACCAGAAGGCCTTCGCCCGCATCGCCCGCGCCATCGTCCGCGACATGGAGCTGGGCGACGATCTCTCCGACGCCCCCGACCAGGACGCGCAGGACGACGAGAGCCAGGACGGCGAGGCCGAGTCCAGCGACGAGGGCGAAGGCGAGGGCGAAGACCAGTCGCCGCAAAGCGCCACGCTCGACGACTCCGAAAAGTCGCACCGCGAGTCCGAGACTTCCGAGAGCACGCTCACCGAGACCGAGGAGGACGAGAACGCCGAGCCGTCCGACGAGGAGCTGGAGACCGGCGACGGCGACCGGCCCGCGCGCCCGGATCTGAAGGACAACGGCAAGGCCGAGCCGGCCTACAAGGTCTACACCACCACCCACGACGAGGTGGTGAGCGCCGAGGAGCTCTGCGACGCCGAAGAGCTGACACGGCTGCGCGCCTACCTCGACCAGCAGCTCGCGCACCTCTCCAACGTGGTGGCGCGGCTGGCCAACCGGCTGCAGCGCCGGCTGCTGGCGCAGCAGAACCGCACCTGGTCGTTCGACCTCGAGGAGGGGCTGCTCGATGTCGCGCGGCTGACCCGCGTCATCGTCGATCCCACCGCGCCGCTGTCGTTCAAGATGGAACAGGACACCGAGTTTCGCGACACGGTGGTCTCGCTGCTGATCGACAACTCAGGCTCGATGCGCGGGCGGCCGATCATGGTCGCCGCCGTCTGCGCCGACATCCTGGCGCGCACGCTGGAGCGCTGCGGGGTGAAGGTAGAGATCCTTGGCTTCACCACCCGGGCCTGGAAGGGCGGCGCCTCGCGCGACGACTGGCTGAAAAACGGCAAGCCGCCGGCGCCCGGCCGCCTCAACGACCTGCGCCACATCGTCTACAAGTCGGCCGACGCTCCCTGGCGCCGGGCGCGCAAGAACCTCGGGCTGATGATGCGCGAGGGCCTCTTGAAGGAGAACATCGACGGCGAGGCGCTGATGTGGGCGCACCAGCGGCTGATCGGCCGGCCTGAGCAGCGCCGCATCCTGATGGTGATCTCCGACGGCGCGCCGGTGGACGATAGCACCTTGTCGGTGAACTCCGGCCACTATCTCGAGCGCCATCTGCGCAAGGTGATCGGCGAGATCGAGGGCAAGAGCCCGGTGGAGCTGATCGCCATCGGCATCGGCCACGACGTCACCCGCTACTATCGCCGCGCCGTGACGATCGTCGACGTCGAGCAACTGGGCGGGGCGATGACCGAGCAGCTCGCCTCCCTGTTCGAGGAGGAGCCGCGGGCGGTCAGCAAGGCGGCGATGGACCTGCTGAAGGCTCCGCCGGCGTCGCTTGGCCCCGCGCTGAAGAGCACCTCGCTGCGCAAGGTGCGCGAGGCGCTGACTTGAGCTCCCTCACCTTTCTCCCGCGCAGCGGGGGAAACGTCGCGTCGCCGCAGGCGCGCGACAATGGGGGCTGTCTCCCGAGTAGACTCCCCCCATCGGCGAAGCGCGCTGCGCGCGGCTCGCCGCTTTCCCCCGCAAGCGGCGGAAGGGTGTCAGCTCCGGCGCTTGGCCGATGAAGCCAGCCTCGGTCGCGGACTACCGGGAGGCGGCCAGGCGCCGCCTGCCGAGGGTGCTGTTCGACTACATCGACGGAGGCTCCTACGCCGAGCAGACGCTGGCAGCCAACGTCGCCGACATCCAGGCGCTGAAGCTGCGGCAACGGGTGCTGAAGGACGTCTCTAAGCTTTCGCTCGAGACGGAACTGTTCGGCCAGAAGCTGGCGATGCCGGTCGTACTCTCGCCCGTTGGCCTGGCGGGCATGTACGCGCGCCGCGGCGAGGCGCAGGCGGCCAGGGCCGCGAAGGCGGCCGGCGTGCCGTTCACCCTTTCCACCGTCGGCGTCTGCACCATCGACGAGATCGCCAAGGCCGCGCAGCCGCCGTGGTTCCAGCTCTACATGATGCGCGATCGTGGCTTCATGGAGCATGTTCTGGAGGTGGCGGCCGAGGGCGGCTGCCCGGTGCTGGTGTTCACGGTCGACCTCGCGGTGCCGGGCGCGCGCTATCGCGACACCCGCAACGGCATGATCGCCACCACCGCCGCCCAGCGCTTCAGCCAGACGCTCGATGGGCTAGCCCACCCGGGTTGGCTCTGGGATGTGCAGTTGCACGGTCGCCCGCACACGCTCGGCACCGTGGCCGGCGCGAGCCAAGACTTGACGCGGCTGATGGAGTTCTTCGGCTGGATCGCGCGCAACTTCGACCCGGCGATCACCTGGGCGGACCTCGACTGGATCCGGGCCCGTTGGAAGGGGCCGATCGTGATCAAGGGCGTGCTCGACGTCGCCGATGCGCGCGAGGCGGTGCGTGTCGGCGCCGAAGGCATCGTCGTCTCCAACCATGGCGGCCGTCAGCTGGACGGCGCGCTATCCTCGATCCACGCCCTGCCGCCGATCGCCCAGGCGGTCGGCGATAAGCTGAGTGTACTGATGGACGGCGGCGTCCGCTCAGGTCTCGACGTGCTGAAGGCGATGGCCTGCGGCGCCCGGGCCTGCCTGATCGGCCGGGCCTGGGCCTGGTCGCTGGGCGCCGGCGGCGAAGCCGGCGTCACCCACATGTTGCAGATTCTGCGTCAGGAACTGCGCGTGGCGATGGCGCTGACCGGTTGTGTCGATGTAAATTCCGCGGGCGCCGAGTTGTTGGCGGATTAGCCAAAAGCCCTTTTTCAACGACGAGGATTTCCCCATGCAAGAGATCGCCCTGCCGACTCCCGACGGCGACGCCCGCGCCTTCACCTTCACCCCTAAGGGGGAGGGCCCCTGGCCCGCCGCGATCATCTTCATGGACGCCCCGGCGATCCGCCCGGCGCTGTTCGAGTTCGGCGAGCGGCTGGCCGCCAACGGCTACTTCACCTTGCTGCCCGACCTGTTCTGGCGCGCCGGCCGGTACGCCCCGATCAACGTCAAGGAGGTGTTCGCCGACGAGGCCAAGCGGCGCGAGGTGTTCGGCAAGCTGACCGGCTCGACCAGTCCGGAGAAGCAGCTGGTCGACGCCAAGGCCTCGCTCGATTACCTCGCCGCGCAGCCGCAGGTGAAAGGCGATAAGGTCGCCGTCACCGGCTACTGCATGGGCTGCGGCGTCGTCATGCGCGTGGCGGGGACCTATCCCGACCGCCTCGCCGCCGCCGCCGGCTTCCACGGCGGGCGCCTCGCCACCGACGCGCCGGACAGCCCGCACCTGCTGGCGCCGAAGATCACCGCCAAGGTGCTGGTCGCCGGCGCCGACGAAGACGCCGGCTTCCCGCCCGAACAGGCCGACCGCCTGCGCGCGGCGCTGACGTCGGCCGGGGTCGACAACGAGGTCACCATCTACCCGGGCGCCCGCCACGGCTACACCATGCCCGACCTGCCGGTTTACAACGAGCCCGCGGCCGAACGGCACTGGCGCGAGATGCTGGCGCTGTTCGACGAGACGCTGAAGGTCGCGGCTTAGCCGCCCCATAACTCTCTCGCCCCACCGAAGAGTGGGGAGATGGATACCGGAGGGCGACTGTACAGCTCACCGCGCCAGCGGCGGCAGCGGGTCTTCGAGCCCGTCGGGTAGCGGGACCTCGGCGACGTTCAGGGTCATCGAGACGATGTCGTAGTAGCCGCTGACGGCGATCAGATCGATCACGCCGGCCTCGCCCAGCAGGCCTTGGGCGCGGGCCAGAGTCGCGTCGCTGACCCGGCGGGTCGCGCGCAGCTCGGTGCAGAAATCGTAGACCACCGCCTCGTCGGCCTGCATCGCGGCCGGCCGGCGTCCCGCGGCGATGTCGGCGGCGAGGGCGGGATCGAGTCCGGCCTCCAGCGCCAGCCGATGGTGGGCGTACCACTCGAACTGGGCGTCCCAGGCCCGCGCGGTGATCAAGATCGCCAGTTCGTTCAGCCGCTGCGGGACCGACGAGGAGAAGCGCAGGTATTCGCCGACCTGCTGCAGCCGCTGGGCGATCTCGGGGCTGCGCAGCCAGGCCTGGAACGGCCCGCGCAGGCCGCCGCGCGGCCCGGAGGCGATCGCCTCGGCCACCTCGCGCTGGGCGGGCGTCATTTGCTCAAGCGAGAGCGGCGGGTAGCGGGCAGGGCGGTCGGACATGGCGGCGCCTCCTGGTGTTTGGGCTCCCGTTCGATCAGACGTCCGTGGCAGCGTCCAGACGCAAAAAAACCCCCCGGACGTTGGTCCGGGGGGCTCTTCAGCGCGAGGCGGGTGGGGGGAGCACGCCGCCCTGCTGCCAAGGTGTCGCCTGCTAGCAGGCGTAGCGGAAGTGACGGATCACGTAGCCGCCGTAGTAGGGGTCCCAGACGCGACGCGTCGCGACGCAGTCGCCGCCGTAGTAGCCGTCATAATAGCCCGGGCCGTAGTAGGGGCCGCCGCCGTAGTAGCCGCCGTAATAGGGACCGGCGAGCGCCGCGCCGAGCGCGAACCCGGCCAGGCCGGCGCCGATGCCAAAGCCGCGTCCGCCGCGGAAGCCGCCGCCGTGGAACCCGCCACCGTGGAAGCCGCCGCCGCCGCCGCCGTGGGGCGCGGCATCCGCCGTCGTGGCCGTCGCGCCGACCGAGGCCAGCGTCGCCAAAGCCATCGCGCCGGCAGTCAGAATCTTACGCATTTTCGGAACCTCCTAAGTGTCCCTAGTCCAAGATCTAACGTCCGATGAGCCAATCGGCTCCGACGTCATGTTGGGACTGAAGATGCCGGAGGGCGGCTGAACCTGCGCTGAACGGATGGTTAAGCGGCGTTCAGGCGTTCACGTCGATCACCACGCGGCCGCGGATCTTGCCCTCGACGATGTCGGCGCCAAGCGCGGGGGCGTCGGCGAGCTTGGCGTCGACGCGCATGGCGGCGAGCTTCTTCAGGTCGAGGTCGGCGGCGAGGCGCTGCCAGGCTTGCTCGCGCTTGGGCTTGGGGGCCATCACCGAGTCGATGCCGCACAGCGTGATGCCGCGCAGGATGAAGGGCGCCACGCTGCCGGGCAGGTCCATGCCCTGGGCCAAGCCGCAGGCGGCCACCGCGCCGCCGTAGCGGGTCTGGCTCAGCACGCCCGCGAGGGTGTGGCTGCCGACCGCATCGACCGCGCCGGCCCAGCGCTCGCGGCCCAGCGGCCTTCCGGGCGCGGAAAACTCCGCGCGGTCGACGATGTCGGCGGCGCCGAGGTCGGTCAGGTAGTCGCCTTCGGTATCCTTGCGGCCGCTGGAGGCGACGACGCGGTAGCCGAGCTTCGCCAGCAGCGCGATCGCCACGCCGCCGACGCCGCCGGCCGCGCCGGTGACCAGGATGTCGCCCTTGTCCGGGGTGACGCCCTCGCGCTCCAGCGCCATTACGCAGAGCATGGCGGTGTAGCCGGCGGTGCCGATGGCCATGGCTTCGGCGGTGGAGATCGCCACCGGCAGCTTCACCAGCCAGTCGCCCTTGACCCGGGCCTTGCCGGCGTAGCCGCCGTGGTGGCTCTCGCCGACGCCCCAGCCGTTCAGCACCACCCGCTCGCCGGGCTTGAAGCCGGGATTGTCGGACTTTTCGACCACGCCGGCGAAGTCGATCCCCGGCGTCAGCGGCCAGACCCGCACAATCGGCGCGTTGCCGGTCAGCGCCAGCCCGTCCTTGTAGTTCACGGTCGAGTACTCGACCCGGACGGTGACGTCGCCCTCCATCAGGTCGGCCTCGGTGAGGTCTTCAAAGCGGGTTTCCTGGCCAGCGTCGGTCTTGTGCAGGCGGACGGCGCGGAAGGTGTCGGTCATGGTTCTGAACTGTTTCCTTGGCCGAAGCGTTCGCCGTCGCGGCCTTTGACGGCGAGGTCGACGGTGGCGAGGCGGCGGGCGCCTTCGAGGCGCATCTGCAGGCCGGGCATGTGCATCATCGCCTGGTAGTCGCCGAGGCTGTCCTCGACCGCGTTGGTGAAGCCCTGCGCGTCCTGCGCCTTGTTCATCTGGATCTTGGCCATGCGCAGCGCCTCGGGGCTGTTCTCGGCCACGCGCCGGGCCCAGGCGAACGCCTCGGGCTCGAGCTCGGCGGGGGCCAGCACGCGGTTGACCAGGCCATAGCGCGCCGCCTCGTCGGCGGAGATGAAGCGGCTCTCGAACACCAGCTCCTTGGCGCGGCGGATGCCGATGTCCCAGGGAATGGTGTTGTACTCCACGAAGCCGCCCAGGAATTCGGCGGTGCCGGCGGCGAACACCACGTCCATCGCCGCCGCCAGCATCCAGCCGGCGTAGATGCAGTAGCCCTCGACCATGGCGATGGTCGGCTTGGGGAAATTGCGCCACTTCAAGAGCAGATCGAGATTGTACTTTTTGAACTGGTCGTAGGTCTGGATGCCGGGCTTGGCGCCCAGCGCGCGGCGATATTCGATCCCCTCCGGGGTGCCGAGGTCGTGGCCGGTAGAGAAGACGCCGCCGGACCCACGCACCAGCACCACCCGCACGGCCTCGTCGGCGCGCGCCAGATCGAACGCCGCGTCGATCTCGTCGAGCATGCGGTAGCCCTGGGCGTTGCGGTACTTCGGCCGGTTCAGCGTGATCACGCCGACCGCGCCATCCGCGGCGTAGATGATGTCCTCGAACGGCATCGTCGCGGGGCCTCCCGAACCGGGGCGCCTAGCGCAGCACCACCTTCACGTTGTCGCCGTCGATCTCCACGCGGCGCATCACCGCCATCCGCGTCCCGCCGGTGGCCGGCGCCGCGACGGTGATGACATACCAGGCCCCGTTGGGGATGCCGGAGAAGGCGAAATGGCCGCCGCCGTCGCAGGAGGCGTGTCGGGCGTAGCGCTGATACTCGGCGCCATGCTCCGGCGGCGTGCGGCTCTTGACGTCGTCCACCGGCATCGCCGCCTGGGTGGTCGACAGATAGAGGATGCGCATCCGCGCGCGGCTCCAGGGCGTCTCGGGCGCCAGCACCACGTCCTCGCAGGCGTAGCGCATCGAGCCGTTGCGGTAGGCCATCACGCCGTCGATGCTGCCGCCGCCTGATCCTTGCGACCAGGCGAAGTCGGATTCCTGAAACGACTCAGGCCCACCGCGCGAGGGCGGGGTGTAGGCCGGCCCGGGGCCGGTGGACTGGCCGAAGCCGGCGGTGTCACAGGCCCCGAGCGCCGCCGAGGCGAGGATGATCATGAGGGTGCGCTGCATGGCAGTCTTCGTCCCTGAAAGTTTGATTGAGGCAAAGGTCAACGGCGCCTGCAAGTCAAGGCTCGATTCCCTCTTGGCGAGGCCGACCCTTAACAGCGATAAGCAACCGCGACCGCGGCCCGACGGGTTTCCGGGCGCGGGTGAAAAGAACAGGGAGACGCACCATGAAGGCCGCAATTCTGCGCGAGGTTGGCAAGCCGCTTTCGATCGAACAGGTTCAGATCGGCAAGCCTGGACCGCACGAAGTGCTGATCCGGACGGTGGCGGCGGGCGTCTGCCACTCCGACGTCCACTTCTGGGAAGGCTCCTATCCCTACCCGATGCCGGCCGTGCTCGGCCACGAGAGCGCCGGGATCGTCGAGCAGGTCGGCTCCGAGGTGCGCACGGTGAAGGTGGGCGACCACGTGATCACCTGTCTGTCCGCCTTCTGCGGCCACTGCGAACACTGCCTGACCGGCCACATGTCGCGCTGTCAGAGCCCCGAGGTGCGGCGCGAGCAGGGCGACGAGCCGCGCATCACCCAGGACGGCCAGCCGATGCAACAGTTCCTGAACCTGTCGTCGTTCGCCGAGCAGATGCTGATCCACGAACACGCCTGCGTCGCCATCCGCCCCGACATGCCGCTCGACCGCGCCGCCCTGATCGGCTGCGGGGTGATGACCGGTGTCGGCGCGGTGATCCACACCTCGAACGTCCGTCCCGGCGAGACCGTGGCGGTGATCGGCTGCGGCGGCGTCGGCCTGGCGGCGATCAACGGCGCGGCGATCGCCGGCGCGGGACGCATCATCGCCATCGACCTGTCGCCTTCGAAGGACAACATGGCCAAGGCCTTCGGCGCCACCGACTTCATCAGCGCCGGCGACACCGATGCGGTGAAGACGGTGATGGAGATGACCAAGGGCGGCGTGCACCACAGCTTTGAAGCCATCGGCCTCGGCAAGACCGCCGAGCAGGCCTTCAACATGCTGGCCCGCGGCGGCACCGCCAACGTCATTGGCATGATCCCGATCGGCCAGACCGTGACGCTGATGGGCGCGGCGTTCCTCGGCGAGAAGCGCATCCAGGGCTCGCTGATGGGCTCCAACCGTTTCCCGGTCGACATGCCCCGCCTGGTGGACTTCTACATGTCCGGCAAGCTGAAGCTCGACGAGATGATCTCGCGCCGCATCAAGCTGGAGGACGTCAACGACGCCTTCGCCGAGATGAAGGGCGGCCAGATCGCCCGCTCGGTGATTACGTTCGACGCATAACGCCAATCCCCTGATCCCGCTCATCCCGGCGAAAGCCGGGATAAGCGGGATTTTGGGGATGGGCTACGGTTCGACCGGGATTCCCGCGCACTTGTCCGCCGCGCGGACCGGGTTGCAGACCGTGATCTCGCCGTTCGGCAGCCGCGCCTGATAGTCGGAGAGGCGGGTGTCCGGGTGGGGGTAGTCGGTGGAGACGTACTGGGCGCCGGACTGCAGCGCGGCGTCGCGGCGGGTGACATCGTTCGAGCGCGCCTCGACCGTGTCGGCGTCGGCGCGGGTGCGCACGACGAAGCCGGCCTTCACGTCGGCCATAATGCGCGGGACGTCCGAATGTTCGTTGAGGGTCAGGTAGGCGGCGGCGGGTGAGGTCTCGTCGGTGTTGACGAACAGCACCCGGCCTTCCAGCGAAGCGCGCTTGCCGCGGTAGGCGTTGACGTGCGGCGCCCCCTCGTCGAGGGCGAACAGGAAGCGGCCGCGCGAGGCGCCAAGGGTCGGCCAGCCGTGCTTCAGCACCGCCTCGCGCAGAGTTGGATGCCGGCCCTGGATGTCGTCCGGCGTGACCAGCTCCGAGGGCTTGAAGACGGAGCGGATCTCGACGTCGAGGGCGTCGTAGGCCTTCTCGTCGAACGGCAGCTCGTCGGTCCCACCCGGCGCGCGGGTCTTCTCGTCGTTGGTGTTCATGGTGATCAGGATCGGCGTGTGGCGCGGATGGGCGCGCGACCAGTCGCGGATGATGGTTAGGCATTCGACGAAGGTCAGGCAGTTCGAGGTGAAGTCGATGTCCTGGACGTGCAGCACCTTGAAGCCGGGCTTGGACATCGCCGCGACATAGGCGGGGTCCTCCGGCAGGCCGGCGAGCTTGAGGCCGGCCGGATGGGCGAAGCGGCCGCCGGCGGGATCGTAGACCAGGTCCAGCTCTAGCGCCCGCATGCCGTCGTTCAGCTGTTCCAGCAGCGGTGGGTGGCCGTAGTCCAGCCCCACCCACGCCTTCGGCGCCGCGCCGCGGATCAAGGCCATGATCTTCTCCGGCGTGCGCACGTGGTAGCTGTTGTGCGTGCCGACGGTCATCAGGTCGTTGAGGTGGAGGTTACGGTCCATCCAGGCCTGGGCGCAGCCCTTGCCGGCCTTGACGGCGTCGCTCGCGTGCAGATCGCACGCCGCCGCGCCCGTCGCGAACAGTCCCACCGCCATCGCCGCGCCGGCGCCGCCGATCCAACCCATCCGAACCCCCCCAGCGTGATCTGCCGCCAGCCTACTTCGCTTCGACCGGCTCGACCAGGAAGTGCCGGCCTTCCGGATCGTCGATTTCGATCACCCAGACGTCGGGGTCGATACGGATCGCGCGCTCGATGTAGGCGTCGAGGTCGGCTTCGTCGGTGGAGAGGATTGGCTGCATCCAGAACTGCTCGCCGTCGCCGCGCGTGGCCTCGGCCAGCAGCTTCGCCTCGCCGGCGCGGCGGTTGATCAGTTTCACCAGCACGGCGCCGCCGCGGCTGTCGCCCTTGCGCCCGACAGTGGCGAAGGCGCCGCCCTGATGGGCGCGGCGGATCAGGGCGTAGACCCAGATGGAGGTGTCGATCTGCACTTTCGGTGTCGGGACCTTCCGTCGCGGGGCGAAGTAACCGGGGAGAAAGCAAGATCGCTTATGCGAGGGCCGAGCTTTCGGAATGGGTGTGGGCATCATGGCGATCAGAGGCGGGCTCGCGCAAGCGGCCCTGGCGGCGCTCGCCCTCGTCGCTGTCGGTCCGGCTCTGGCCGCGACGCCGGCGGCCAACCTGTTCTACGAGCGGGCGCTGATGACCGCGGCCGACGGCGCCTGCCGGCTGTTCGCGCCCGACGTTGCGACCGCGCTGGCCGCGTCGAAGGCGCAGGCGCGCGGCGCGGCGCTGCGATCCGGCGCCGATCCGGCCAGCCTTGTGGCGGCGGAGGCGCAGGCCGGCGTGGCAGGGGCGGCCGACTGCCGGTCGCCCAACATGGCCGCCGCCGCACAGCAGGTGCGTGCGGCCTTCGCCAGCTATGCGCACCTCGACCGGATGGACTTCCCGGGCGAGTTCGCCGCCTGGCTCGCCGAGCGGCCGGCGTCGGAAACAGAGCCGCGCTGGCATCTCTCCCAACGCGCCCGGTTCGGCTGGGACGTGATGCTGTTCGGGCTCGCCGGCCACGGCGCGGACCGGCCGCTGACCGCGGTCGCGAGCTTCGCCGATGGGGCCCAGCCCTACGGCGCGCGGCTGGTGCTGCGCGACACCGAGACCACCAACGGCCCCTACCTCGATGCGCGGCAGGCCGACATCGATGGCCACATCCCGATCGACGGCCGGCTGCCGCCGCGGGCTTCCACACGCATCTTCGAAGCCGGCGAGATGCAACCGGCCGACAAGGCGCTGGTCATGACGGACATGAAGGGCGCGGTGGCGTTCGAGTTCCCGCAGGCGGCAAGCGACGCGCTGGCGCAACTCGATCCGCGCGAAACCGTCGCGGTGGAGTTCCTGTTCACCGGCGACGATGGCGAGACGGTGCGGACCGCCTATGTCGAGGTCGGCGACTTCGCCGCCGCCAAGGCGTTCCAGTCGATCGCCCAGCGCTGACCGTAGAACTTCGTCATCCCGGACAAGCCGCGCAGCGCCGATCCGGATCTTGCGGCGTGAGGGTCCCGGACGAGTCCGCTTCGCGGCTCTCCGGGACGACAACGGTTTGGGGCTATCGGAGCGCTTCTACAGACGCGGGTTGAAGGCGATCACGTTGTCGCCGACGGCCAGTCGCGGCGCGGGCGGTTCCAGAGTGGGCGGCAGCGGCGCCATCGCCTCGCGGTCCAGCACCGGTAGGCGCACAGAGACCGCGGTGCCTTCGCCCAGCACGCTCTTGATCACCATGACGCCGCCGTGCAGCTCGGCGAAAGCGCGCACCAGGGACAGGCCAAGCCCAGTGCCGAGGGCGCGCTGGTCGGCGCCGCCGGCCTGCTCGTAAGGACGCCCGAGACGCTCCACGTCGGCCGCGGAAATGCCGACGCCGGTGTCGGCGACGATGATCTCCAGCTGGCCGTTCTTCTCCCGGGCCAGCACGTTGATCTGGCCGCCGGCGGGCGTGAACTTCAGCGAATTGGAGACCAGGTTCAGGACGATCTGCTTGATCGCGCGGCGGTCGGCGACGACATCGAGCGGCTGCGGCGGCAGACCGCCGCGCAGGCCGATCTTGGCGGTATCGGCCTGGACCCGGGTCAAGCGCAGCGCGGCCGACACCGCTTCGCGGGCATCGAACGGCTCCAGGGTCAGCGAGAAGCGATCGGCCTCGATCTTGGACATGTCGAGCACGTCGTTGATCAGGTCCAGCAGGTGCCCGCCCGACTCATGGATCAGGCCGGCGTATTCGGCGTAACGCTCCGACAGCGGGCCGAACATCTTCGAGCGCATGATGTCGGAGAAGCCGATGATGGCGTTGAGCGGCGTGCGCAGCTCGTGGCTCATGTTGGCCAGGAAGCGGGACTTGGCCTGCGCCACGTTCTCGGCGTCGGCCCTGGCCTGGTCGAGGAAGGCCTCGTGGGCCCGTTCGCGGCTGGCGTCGCGCACGACGGCGACCGCCTCTTCGCCCTCCAAGCCGCGAAGTTCGACCACGAGGAACCGGTCAGGCGCCATCGGCGGGGCGAAACCGACGCTGGCCTGGCCGTTGCGGCGCAGGAGGTCGATGGCGCTGCGCGCCGCCTGCCGGTCGGCGTGGCCGGCGAGGCTGTCGAACGCGCGGCCGACCAGATCGAGATCCCAATCCTCTGGCGCGCCGCAGAAGGCTTCACGGATGACGCCGGCGGCGTCAAGGCGCAGCACCAGGAACGGACCAGCGTCGAGCAATACCTTCACCCGGCCGGCTTCCTCCGACCGCGCCGCCTCGCGCTCGCCGGCGTGGGCCTTGGCCAGTTGCAGCGCCGCGGCCAGCCCGACGGCCTCGATCGAGATCACCGCCAGCGGCAGCCAGGGATCGGTGGCGACCGCCGGCGCGCCGAGACCGAGGCCGATCCCGAGCGCCACCACGGCGACCGTCCCTAGCGTCAGGGAGGCGCCGAGCGCGATGAAGCGTCGGCCGTCCAGGGCCGCCATCGCCGCGGCGGGCGCGAGGGCGAGGGCGGCGAGCGGACCGGTCAGCCCGCCGCTGAGCGCGATCGCGACGCCGGCGCCGAGCGGCCAGGCGAGGATCACCAGCGCCTTGGCGGCGGCGCCTCGGCGCCAGCGCAGCAACTGGCCCACGAGGCCGGGTGCGGCGGCCGCGCCCAGGGCCAGGTTGAGATCGGACGACGGCGCGGTCGGCCAGAAGAGGGCGCAGAGACCCAGTCCAATCAGCCAGACGACATGCCAGTCGGCCGCCGCCCGCAGGGCGCGCGTCTCGGCCTGCACGTCACTCGAAGCCATCGGCGTCCACACCCCAGTCAAAGCGGTTCCGACCTTATCGCGTTCGCCTGGCTTCGGCGAGGCGGCTCAATCGTTGCGCGACCCGCCGCAGGGGACGGTTTGTGGATAGAAACGGAATCGTAAGCGGCGCGGGGCGAAGCTGGGGGTCCAATGAGGAAAGTGTGAGGCGGCCAGCGCGATGTCCCAAGCGACGTCCCTAGCTTCGGATCTTGAACCGCCGCGGCCGGAGCCGACGGCCGCGCGGCGCGCTATGGACGCGCACAAACGCTCGTTCCTGCGCATGGTGAGCCACGAACTACGCACGCCGCTCAACTCGATCATCGGCTTCTCCGAGGTGATCTCGAAGGAGCTTTGTGGTCCTTTGGGTTCGCCGCAGTACAAGGAATACGCCGAGCACGTGCGCCAGAGCGGGCTGAAGCTGCTGCGCCTGGTCAACCAGGTGCTGGAGATCGCCCGGCTGGAAGGCCACGTCACCGACCTCGATCCGATGCCGGAGCTGCTCGACCACGCCGTCGACGATGTGCTCGACACGCTGCGCGAGGAGATCAACACACGGCGCATCCGGGTGGTGGTCGAGGACGAAGGGCGGCTGCCGGGCGTGATCGCCGATCCCCGAGGTCTGCGCACCGTGCTCACCAACCTGCTCCAGAACGCGATTACCTATTCGCCCGAAGGCGGCGAAGTGCGATTCAGCGCCCGCCGCGCGCCGGGCTGCGTACGGATCCAGATCGAGGACGACGGCGAGGGCATCGATCCGGCCGAGATCGAGCGTCTGATGCGGCCGTTTGAGCAGGGCCAGAACGCACTGACCCGCTCGACCGAAGGCGCCGGACTCGGCCTGCCGATTGTCGCCTTGCTTTGCCAGGCGATGGGGGGCGGCCTGCGGCTGGTCAGCGAACCAGGCAAGGGGCTGAGGGCCGAAGCGGTGTTGCCGCCCGCCTGACGCGTTGCAACGCGGTCGGCGCCGACCTACATCCGAGCGTTCGCCTAGAGCACTATGGGTTCAGGTCGAACCGATCCGAACCCTGAATCGTGCTCTAACTCTTTGACTTTGGAGCGCGTTCGACCCGTAAGAAGCGATTCCACTTTTGCTGAACGCGCTCTCGTGAACGGAGACCGGCCGCCTTGAGCATCGATGCGGCGCTGGACGATCTGGACGCCGAATTCGAGCTGCTCGGCGATTGGGAACAGCGCTACCGCCATGTGATCGACCTTGGCCGCGGCCTCGAGCCGCTGTCGCCGGCCGAGCGGAGCGATACCAACAAGGTGCGCGGCTGCGCCAGCCAGGTGTGGCTGGTCACGCAGCCGCAGGGCGATGGGGCGCTGAACTTCCGCGGCGACTCGGACGCCCACATCGTCCGCGGCCTGATCGCGATCCTGCTGCAGCTCTACAGCGGCCGCGCGCCGACCGAGATCCTTGCCTTCGACGCCAAGACGGCGTTCGCGCGGCTGGGGTTGACCGGGGCGCTGTCGGCGCAGCGCTCGAACGGGTTGTTCTCGATGGTCGAGCGCATCCGGCGCGACGCCGCGAGCGCGGCCTCGCCGGCTTAAGCGGCGCGAATGCCGGTGAGGGCTTCGTTGCGCGGGGCGAGGATCGCGTCGTAGCCGAGGATCGTGTCGACGTCGCGGCCGTTGGTGGCGAGCGGCAGGCGCAGCCACAGCAGCGTCATGTGCGATGCGCCGCGCCAGGCCATGCTGTGGTGGCCGACGCGCGGGCGGCGCTCTTCCACCACCCGGTCGAGTTCCTCGCGCCAATACTCGGCCGCCGCGGAGTTGTAGACGTCGGTGAGCTTCTTGCCGGTGATCTCGCCGCCATAGACCCCGTAGAGCCCGGTGCCGGCGAGGCGAAGGCGATAGTCGCGCGGCTGGCCGACCACCTGGGTCAGGCTCACCGTCGGCAGCAACCGCTTGATCCGCCCCGGATCCAGATCGCACCGCCGCGGCAGCGATCCGGGCTGGCGCAGGCCCGCCCAGTAGGCGAACAACTCCTCGTGGGCCCGTAAGGCCGTTGCAGGCGCGCCAAGCTGCGTGCTCATCTTCAGATTTGTTAACAACCCATTGGAATCCCGGCGAATCACTATCTCTCATTGAGAGAATCGGGGGAAGTCCCAATCTTGGGCCCGGCGACGAATAAGCGATAGCGCCGCGCTGTCGCAGTCCTGCTGTTGCTCATGCGACTCATGTTGACCGCACAAATGAAAACCCCGCGCTCGTGGGAGCGCGGGGTTCCAGCTGTTTGGCTGCGGCCAGACTAGCGGCGCTTGCGCGAGGCTTGGCGGCCGCCTTGGCCGAGGCCCATCTGCTTGGCCAGCTCCGAGCGGGCGCGGGCGTAGTTCGGGGCCACCATCGGGTAGTCCTTCGGCAGATTCCACTTCGCCCGGTATTCCTCGGGGCTCATGTTGTATTTGGTGCGCAGGTGCCGCTTCAGCGACTTGAACTTGCGCCCATCCTCTAGGCAGATGAGGTAATCTGGTGTGATGGAGCGGCGCACCGGCACCGCCGGCTCCTTCGGCGCAACCTCAGCCGGCTCCGCGCCGCCGGTGATGTTCGCCAACGCGCGATGGACGCTCTGGATCAGAGCGGGCAGGTCGCTTGTCGCGATGGTGTTGTTGCCGACGTAAGCCGACACGATGTCGGCCGTCATCTCAATCACCTCAGATTTTTCATCCATGACTTTTTGGTCCATCCTGCCCTGACACTAGGAATTCGACCTGATTCCTCAGATCACTGTCGAGCTTCTTATAGAAGGCGCTGCAACGTCACAAGACTGTTTTTTTATGCTGTCTTCAGCGTTTACAGAGAAGATGAGCCAAGGATTACGGCTGAGTCGGGCAGATTGGAAAGCGGGTCGACGCCGCAGCCTGCTTTATTGCAGCGCAGCAATCGCTGCCTGAGCCCGAACAACCTGCACCATGAACGTTGCGGAGGGCTGTTACGAAGAACGATGTTCGCGAAATCGGCGGCTAACCGAGTTCATCGACAGTCGTTCGCCTTAACGCTTTAGCTCCGAGCCGAACGCCAGCATTGCGGAGCGCTGCGGAACCGAGAATTCATCCAGGGCGGCGGCGTCTTCTTCGCGGATCGCCTTGATCAGCGCCGGCGTCATCGCCGACGAGAGCGACCAATTCCAGTAGCGCAGCACGGTCTGCGCGCGGTCGACCGCCACCATGTCGAATATCGAAATGACGTGGAGCAGTTGCGGGGCGAGTTCGCCGTCTTCGGTCGTCTCAGGTCGGCCGAGGGCGCGCCAGAGCTGGAGCAAGGCCGTCCGCGGAAGGCCAGTCGCCTTGCAGAGCACGGCCAGGCCTTCGCCGCCTTCGTCTCCCATGATCTTGGCGCCGGTCATCGGCTTGATCCCGGCGAGGTAGGCGATCTCCTCGGCGATCTCGCGGCTGCAGCCCTCTTCCTCGGCGGCGTTGATGGCCGATTCCAGGCTGTCGTACGGGCTCTTCTCGATCGCGGCGCGATTGCGCTGGCGCCGTTCGATGAACTGCAGCGCCTTGCGCGTCAGGCTGTCCTGCCAGTTCTCTTCGGCGGCCATCGGGAAGACGTCGCCGGCGGCCTCCTGCATCACTTCGCGTGAGACGGCGAAGCGTTGAAGGATGGTCCGACGCGCGTCGGCTTCGGCCCACCAGAACAGGACATAGGCGTGGTTTGGCCGCAGCTCCGGGCGCCGAAGCAACATCGGCACCAGCTGACTTTGGTGCTGGGTCATGGCCACGACCATCTCGATCGCGGCGGTGGAGAAGCGGGACTGGTCGTTGCGCAGCAGCGCTTCGACCACCAGGGTCTCGCCGAGTTCGACCAGGGCCTCGGCCACCACTTCGGTGATGCCGCGGCGCTGGGCGATCAGGCGGCGGTGAGCGCCGCTGGAGTTACGGGCGCAGTCGAGCAGGTCGGCGTCGGTGAGCGCGGTGGAGTCAAGCAGGATCGGATAGGCGATGTCGAGGTCGTCGCGCAGGATCAGCCGGATCAGACAGTTCGGAATTTCAGCCAAGGTGGAGATGCGGCGGGCGATGCGGGCGCGCTCGTCGAAGTCCGCGTCGCGCAGGATCTCGACCAGGAGGTCGGCGGTGACCGAGCGCTCGAAGCTGTTCACCCGGCTGAGCGGCAGGCTGATCACGTCGGCCAGGCGCTTGAGCAGGGCAAGCCGCGCCCGGTGCTTGGGGCGTTCCGCCTCTTCGGGCTCGGCGTCGCCGAGCGGCAGGGTCTCGCTCATGGAATCGAACGTCCGGAATGAACTGCGATCAGACCAGACCAGCGTTAACCGGCCGTTTCGAAACCGGATTAACCGTTCACCGGTTCAACGGAATGCCGGTGCTAGCGGAACGTTGGCGCGGTCCAGTGGTCCCAGATGTCGGGCAGGTCCTTCGAGACCTTGTCCGGATAGTTCGGCGGCCGCTTCTCCAGGAACGAGTTCACACCTTCCCGAACGTCCCTCTGTGCGCCGCGCTTCTGGATGCCGCGGCTGTCGGCCATGTGCGCGTCCATCGGGTGCGCCGCGCCGGTCATGCGCCAGATCAGCTGTCGGGTGATGGCGACTGAGACCGGAGCGGTGTTGTCGGCGATCTCACGGGCCAGCGCCCTGGCCGCCGGCAACAGGTCTTCGGGCGCATGCAGCGAGCGCACCAGCCCCTTTTCCTTGGCTTCCGACGCCGGGAACACCCGGCCGGTGAAGCACCACTCCAGCGCCGTCTGCGGTCCGACCAGATGCGGCAGGAACCAGGACGAGGCGGCTTCGGGATTGAGCCCGCGGCGGGCGAAGACGAAGCCGTAACGGGCTTCGGTGGAAGCCAGGCGAACGTCCATCGCCAGCTGCATGGTGACGCCGACGCCGACCGCAGGGCCGTTGCAGGCGGCGATCACCGGCTTCAGGCTCTCGAAGATGCGCAAGGTGAGCCGCCCGCCGCCGTCGCGGATCACGTCGCCGACCCGGCCCGCCTCGCGCGCCTCCTCCTGGCGCCCGGTGCGGTCGAAGGTGCCGCCCCCGGCCGACAGGTCGGCGCCGGCGCAGAAGCCGCGGCCCGCGCCGGTGACGATCACGACCCGCGCGTCGTCGTCCGCGTCGGCCAGATCGAAGGCGGCGATCATGTCCACCATCATCTGGGTGGTGAAGGCGTTGAGCTTGTCCGGCCGGTTCAGCGTGATCGTCGCGATCCCGTCGGCGACGTCGTAGAGGATGGTCTCGAAACTCGGATTTGCCACGGCGCGCTTCCTCCTGATTTGATCTGAGATCGGGCGTTCGAATGACGCGACGACAGTCAAGGCGAACCCTTTACGCCGGCCCCGCGCGGCGCTCTAAGGCTGATCAACGATAAGTCACAAGGGAGGCGCATGTGGGCGATCCGATCGCGGCCGACTACATCATCGTCGGGGCCGGCTCCGCGGGCTGCGTGCTGGCCAATCGGCTCTCCGCCGACGGGACGACCAAAGTGCTGCTGCTGGAAGCGGGCGGCGACGACCGGCCGACCAAGAACCTCTCCCAGTTCATGTCCAACCTGATGATCCACGTGCCGGTCGGCTACTCGCAGACCCTGAAGGACCCCAAGGTGAACTGGCTCTACCCCACCGAGCCGGACCCCGGCACCAGCGGGCGCAGCCATATCTGGCCGCGCGGCAAGGTGCTGGGCGGCTCGTCGTCGATCAATGGTCTGCTCTACATCCGCGGCCAGCACGCCGACTACGACGGCTGGCGCCAGCTCGGCTGCGAAGGCTGGGGCTGGGACGACGTGCGGCCCTACTTCCTGCGTGCTGAGCACCAGGAGCGGCCTTCGCTCGGCGAGCTGCACGCCACCGGCGGCCCGCTCAACGTCTCCGACGTCACCCAGACGCACGAGGTGTCCGACGACGTGATCGAGGCCTGCGTCCAGGCCGGCATTCCGCGCAACGACGACGTCAACGGCGAGAACCAGGAGGGCGTTTCCTACTACCAGCTGACGGTGAAGAACGGGCAGCGCTGCTCGGCCGCGGTGGCCTATCTGCATCCGGTGATGGAGCGCCCGAACCTGCGGGTGGAGACCGATGCGCTGACCACCCGGGTGCTGTTCGAGGGCAAGCGGGCGGTCGGGATCGAGTACCGCCAGGGCGGCGAGGTGAAGACCGCCAAGGCGGCGCTGGAGGTGATCCTCTGCGGCGGGGCGATCAATTCGCCGCAGCTGCTGCAGCTCTCCGGCGTCGGCCCGCCGGCGCTGCTGCGCCAGCATGGGATCGACGTAGTCGCGGATCTCCCTGGCGTCGGCGAGAACTTGCAGGACCATTACGTGATCACCGCCACCTTTCGCCTGAAGGCGGGCACGGTGTCGGTGAACGAGCTGACCAAGGGGACGCGGTTCGTCGGCGAGACCCTGAAATACCTGTTCCAGCGCAAGGGGTTGCTGACGCTCTCGGCGGCGCACATCGCCGTGTTCTGCAAGTCGCGGCCCGACTTGGCGGGTCCCGACATCCAGTTCCACATCCTGCCGGCCACCATGGATGTGCAGAAGCTGATGGAGGAGCAGAAGATGGTGCTGGAGGGCGAGCCCGGCCTCACCATCGCCCCCTGCCAGGTGCGGCCTGAGAGCCGCGGGACCATCCGGATCAAGTCGGCCGACGGCTCGGTCTATCCGTCCATCGTCCCCAACTACCTCTCCGATCCGCTCGACCAGGAAGTGGCGGTCGCCTCGCTGAAATGGGCGCGCAAGATCGCCGCGCAGCCGGCGCTCAGCCGATGGATCGACCACGAGATGATGCCGGGACCGGACGCGACCACCGATGAACAGCTGCTGGGCTTCGCGCAGATGGCCGGCACGACCATCTACCACCCGGTCGGCACCTGCCAGATGGGCCACGGTCCGGCGGCGGTGGTCGATCCGCAGTTGCGCGTGCATGGCGTCGAGGCCCTGCGCGTGGTCGACGCCTCGGTGATGCCGCGCCTCGTCAGCGGCAACACCAACGCCCCCACGATCATGATCGCCGAGAAGGCCGCCGACCTGATCCTCGGCAAGGCGCCGGCCAGCGCCCTGGCGGCGTGAGGGGAGGGCTAGTCCAGCGCCGAGACGATGTCGGTATGAGTGAAGTCATTGCCCTTGTAGAGAAGCGGCAGGCCTCGCGTCTTCGCCAGCGCGTAGGCAAAACAGTCGCTGTAGTTCAGCCGCGCCGGATGACCAAAGCCGCGGCCGTACTTGATACTCGCCGCCAAGGCCACGCGGGCTTGGGCCTCATCGACGGCGGCAAGGGTGATCATGGCGGTCTGCAGGAAGGTGTGGAAGTCGACCAGCGTCGCTCCGATGGAGTCGGGCTTCCGCTGCGCCAGCACCTGACCTGCCTCGACGTAGTTGGCGACCGAGAGAGCAGCGCCAGCCTCGTGAGCCAGGCGGTCCCTGAGTTGGTCGGCGTCACGTTCCCCAAGCAGGATCGCCACCAAAGCGGAGCTATCGACGACGATCAATCGGTATCGTCGTTGATCTCATCCCACTCTTCCTTCGTCACGGGACGAAGATCCGTGAGATGGCGCCGGACGTTGGCCGCGGCTCCCGAGATAGCGGCCAAGCGCTCCTCGTACGTTCTCGGCTTGGCCTCCTCCCTCGCGCACTGTTCGCGAAGCGCGACAGTCACGGCTTCGGTGATGGTCTCGCCGCGGATGTGCGCCAACTTGCGCGCCAACCGGTCAGCCTCTTCGGTCTTGATGCTCAGCGCCATGAGTCACCCTTCTAGAAGCCAATCTAGAAAACCCGTCTAGAACCTGCAAGGTCCACCGCATGCACCCGTCCCACCACGCCAAGAGCAACCCCGACAAGCCGGCCTACATCATGGCCGGGTCCGGCGAGACCGTGACCTACGGCCAGCTCGACGCCCGCTCGAACCAGGGCGCGCATCTGTTCCGCTCGCTGGGCATCGGCCGCGGCGACTCGGTCGCGTTCTGCATGGAGAACACGCCGCGCTACTACGAGCTGCTGTGGGCGGCGCAGCGGTCCGGACTGCGCTTTACGGCGATCTCATCCAAGCTCGCGATCGGCGAGCTCGAGTACATCGTCAAGGACTGTGAGGCGAAGGCGTTCGTGATCTCGGCCAGCCTCGGCGAGCTGGCCCAGCAGCTGGCGCGGCTGATCCCGGGCGTGAAGCTGTACATGGTCGATGGGGCCGCGGCGCCGTACGAGAGCTTCGAGGCGGCTCGCGCGAAGTTCCCCACCACGCCGATCGCCGACGAAGGCGCCGGTGGGGCGATGCTCTACTCGTCCGGCACCACCGGCCGGCCCAAGGGGGTCAAGCGCGCGATCGCCGGCGATATGCCGATCGACCAGCCGAACGGGTTGGTGGTGCTGGGCCAGGCGCTCTACGGCTGGACCCCGGACAGCGTCTACCTGTCGCCGGCTCCGCTCTATCACGCCGCCCCGCTCGGCTGGTCGATGGCCGTGCAGGGCATGGGCGGCACGGTGATCGTTATGGAACGGTTCGACCCGGAGGAAGCGCTGCGGCTGATCGAGAAGCACAAGGTCACCACCGCGCAGTGGGTGCCGACCCACTTCGTGCGGATGCTGAAGCTGCCGCCCGAGGTGCGCGTCAAATACGACACCTCGTCGCTGACGCAGGTGTTCCACGCCGCGGCGCCCTGTCCGGTGCCGATCAAGCAGCAGATGATCGAATGGTGGGGCCCGATCATCAGCGAGTACTACGCCGGCACCGAGGGCAACGGCTTCACCGCGATCAACTCCGAAGAGTGGCTCGGGCACAAGGGCTCGGTCGGCCGCGCGCTCACCGCCCAGGTGATGATCTGCGACGAGGAGGGCGAACCGCTGCCGACGCGCGCCGAGGGCACGGTCTATTTCGCCGGCGGCGGCGAGTTCGAATACCACAACGATCCGAAGAAGACCGCCGAGGCGCGCAACAAGCACGGCTGGACCACGCTGGGCGATGTCGGTTGGCTGGACGAGGAGGGCTATCTCTACCTCACCGACCGCAAGAGCTTCATGATCATCTCAGGCGGGGTGAACATCTATCCGCAGGAGATCGAGAACCTGCTGATCACCCATCCCAAGGTGGCCGACGTCGCGGTGGTTGGGGCGCCGCACGAGGAGATGGGCGAGCAGGTGGTGGCGGTGATCCAGCCGGCCGACTGGGCCGACGCCGGCGATGCGCTGGCCGCCGAACTCTCGGCCTTCGCCAGGGCCAACCTCTCGCACGTCAAGGCGCCGCGCCGGATCGACTTCATGGCCGAACTGCCGCGTCACCAGACCGGCAAGCTCTACAAGCGCCTGATCCGCGACGCTTACTGGGGCAAGGAAGGCTCGAAAATCGGGTGAAATCTCCCCCGCGAGGGGAGGGGGAAATCTACGCCGGAATCCGCACCATCATCGACTTGTAGGAGCGCAGGAAGCAGGACTTCGCCCGCACCGGCTCCTCGAGGATCTCGATGGTCGGGAAGCGCTTGAGGATCTCCTCCCAGACCGTGCGCAGCTGCATCTCGGCCAGGCGCATGCCGACGCAGCGGTGAATGCCGAAGCCGAAGGCGACGTGCTGGCGGGGGCGCTCACGGTCGACAATGAAGGCTTCGGGGTTCTCGATCACCGTCTCGTCGCGGTTGCCCGAGACGTACCACATGATCACCTTCTCGCCGGCCTTGATGGTCTTGCCGCCGATCTCGAAATCCTGCGTCGCCGTGCGCCGCATGTGGGCCACCGGCGTCTGCCAGCGGATCATCTCGGGGATCATCGAGTCGAACAGCGCCGGGTTGGCCCGCACCTTGGCCAGCTGATCTGGGTTCTCGGTCAGAGCGATCAGGCCTCCGGTGATCGAGTTGCGGGTGGTGTCGTTGCCGCCGACGATCAGCAGCAGGATGTTGCCGAGGAACTCCATCAGCGGCATGTCCTTGGTCGCCTCGCCGTTGGCCAGCATGGTGATCAGATCGTTATTCGTGCCGCCGACCCGCTGGTCCCACAGGTTCTTGAAGTAGGTCGCGATGGCCATGAACTCGGCCTGGCCCTCTTCCTTGGTCATGGTGTCGCTGGTGTCGGTGGTGGCGAGGTCTGACCAGTACTTCAGCTTGCGCCGCTCCTCGAACGGGAAGCCGAACAGGGTGGCCAGCATCTGCACCGTCAGCTCGACCGAGACCCGGTCGACCCAGTCGAACGGCTCGCCGATCGGCAGCTCGTCGAGAATCTTGCCGGCGCGTTCGCGGATCAACGGCCCCATCGCCGACAGGCTCTCGAAGGACACGATCGGCGCAATGGTCTTGCGCTGGGCGTCATGCTTGGGCGGGTCCATGGCGATGAACATCGGCATCTGCATGTCGTCGGGCTGCGGGTCGTAGATCGAGATCGCGCCTTCCGACGAGAACGCCGCGTGATTGGTCTCGATCGTCATGATGTCGTTGAACTTGGTCACCGACCAAAACGGCCCAAACTCGCTCTCGGCGGTGAAGTGCACCGGATCTTCGTGGCGCAGGCGCTCGAAGAAGGGCCACATCGTATTGGTGACGAACCGCTCCTGGACACTCGGATCGATCTTGTCGAGCGGCATCGAATAGGCTTCGGCGCGCGCCGCATCGAAGATGGTGGCGTCGTCGGCCATGATCTCGTCCTCCTGGAGCTCTCCAGCGACGCTGACACCCGATTCAAACGTGCGGCAAGGGGCCGGCAGGTTAAACCTTCGTCACGGGGCGGCTTGCCAAGCCTCAGCCGGTCAATAGAACTCGCCGCTCAAAGCCAGTGGAGGATGCGGCTATGGAAGCGGTGAGTTTTGCGGATCTGCCGGGGCTGCTCGGGACCGAGGTCGGCGTTTCGGACTGGCTGCAGATCACCCAGGACCGAGTCAATTTGTTCGCCGACGCCACCGGCGATCACCAGTGGATCCATGTCGACGTCGAACGGGCGACGCGGGAGATCGGCGGGCCGATCGCCCATGGCTACCTGACGCTGTCGCTGATCCCGCACCTGTCGGCCGGCATGCTGCCGGTCAAGGGCGTAACGCGCGGGATCAACTACGGCTCGGACAAGGTGCGCTTCACCAACATGGTGCGGGTCGGCAAACGGGTGCGGCTGCGCCAGAAGCTGATCGGCGTCGAGCCGAAGGCCGGCGGCGTCCAGATCAAGAACCTCTGCACCATCGAGATCGAGGGCGAGGAACGCCCGGCCTGCGTGGCCGAGACGATGTCGGTGCTTTACGGGGCTTAGCGGAAAGGGGTTACGCTCTCACCGACTGTACGCCGCGTCCTCCGCGCTCATCAGGCCGGGCGTTTCCGCACCTTTCTGGGCCAGCTGGTGGGTCAGCGGGACGGCGTGCGGATTGTCGAGCAGCGACAGCGTCTCGCGCACGAACCTGGCGTCGGTGACGATGCCGATCGAGAGGTTCTGGCTGTTGAGTTCGACCTGCTGGGTCAGCATGCCGGCGATGAAACCGGCGGGCGCCGAGCCTGAGACCGGCACGCGGTGCGTGGTGTCCCGCACGTAGACCGGCCCGCCGGAGTTGCCCGGAAAGACGCTGAAATCGAGCAGGAAGGTCGGGAAGGCGGTCGAGGGGCCGAGCGGGAACGATGCCACGCGGCCGGAGCGCAGGATCGGGAAGCCGGCCGGATTGGCCGACAGCCCTTCCGGGAAGCCGAGCGCCAACATCTCGTCGCCCGGGCCGAGCGAATATTTGGCGAACGCATCGTCGCCGCCGAGCCAGCCTTCCGGGATCGCCGCCTTGGTGAACTCCGGCGGCGCGTCGATCTGGATGGCGGCGACGTCGCGGTCGGGGTGGTGGGTCCACAGCTCCTTGTCGCCGTCGCGAATCTTCAGCGGGGCCGGATCGTAGCGCCAGGAGCCATCGGCGTTCTCGACCCGAAAGCCGATCGTCGCGATCGCGCCCGGCATCTTGCGGAAGACGTGATTGGCGGTGACCAGGATGGTGCGCGGACGCCCATCCGGCGTCGGATCCGAGATCAGGAACCCCGTACCGACGGTGCGAGTACCGTCGCCAAGCGGTTGTTCGACCTGAACAGTCGCCTGGATCAGATCGATGGAGAGGTCTACGGCCATCGTGCCCCACCCTTACTAACGCTGAGAATCTCATACTGAAGATGCGATCGCCATTTGAACAAAACCTTACCTTCGCACAAGCGGCGCACATGCCGCAGGCGCGAAGGATTGCCGACGGGCGCGATGTCCGCTGACGTTTCGCGTCGGCTGGCCCTGATCACCGGCGCCTCGGCCGGGCTCGGCGAGGCGTTCGCCAGGGCCTACGCCGCCCGCGGCCTCGACGTGGCGCTGGTGGCAAGGCGGGCCGAGCGGCTGCAGGCCCTAGCCAGCGAGCTCAAGCATCGGCACGGGATCGAGGCGCTGGTGATCCCGGCCGACCTATCCGGCTGGGAAGCGCACGTTCCGGTGATCGACGCCATCGCCGCCGAGGGCCGCCACGTGGACGTGCTGGTCAACAACGCCGGCTTTGGCATTCCGCAGAGTTTCACCGCCGTGCCTTGGGAGCGCCAGCGCGACTTCCTGATGACCATGGCGGTCAATGCCTGCGGCCTCGCCTACGACGTGATCCCGGGAATGGTGGCGCGCGGCGGCGGCGCGATCGTCAACGTCGGCTCGATGGCGGCGTTCTCGCCCGGCGTCGCTGGCAACTCGCTGTATCCCGGCGTGAAGGGCCTGATGCTGAGGTTCAGCCAGTCGCTCGACGCGGAGTATCGCGCGGCGGGGCTGAAGGTCACCGTGGTCTGCCCCGGCTTCACCAAGACCGAGTTCGCCAAGCAGGCCGGCATCGACCAGATCATGGAACGCGAGCACCGCATGCTGTGGCAGACGCCGGAGGCGGTGGTGCAGGCGACCATCCGGGCCAACGAGCGCGGCAAGGTCGTGGTGATCCCCGGTTGGCACAATCGGCTCGCCGCCGTGCTGCTGCGGACGTTGCCGGAGCCGATCGTGCGGCGCGTGATCGCCGCCGGCTCGGCGAAATATCATCTGGATTAGCGTTTCGTCCGGCGGCTCGCGGCGGCTGACCGATTGAGCTAGGCTTTGCGTATGTTGAAAGGCTTCTGCCACTGCGGCGCCGCGCATTGGACCCTCGAGGGTGACCCCGGCCCGGCCACCGCCTGCAACTGCACGCTCTGCCGCCGCTATGGCGCACTCTGGGCCTACGACTACGAAGGCGAGCGCATCACCGTCTCCGGGCCGAATTCGAGCTATACACGTGCGGACGAGATCGACCCGGCGCTCGAAATCCGCTTTTGCCCGACCTGCGGCTGCGTGGTCTGCTGGCGCGGCCTGCGGGTGAGTCCGGAGGGCCGGCGGCGGATCGCGGTGAATCTGCGGCTCGCCGATCCGGACGCCGTGGCGGCGCTCGACATCGACCATTTCGACGGTCTCGACACCTTCAAGGACCTCCCGCGCGACAGTCGCTGCGTCCGCGACATGTGGTTCTAGTTTTGCGAGCTAGCCTCGCCGCCGGCTAGGGAGGATGAATGCCGCACTTCGACATCGTGGTGGTCGGTTCCGGAGCCGGCGGGGCGACGCTGGCGCAGCGGCTGGCGCCGACCGGCAAGTCGATCCTGATCCTGGAGCGCGGCGAGCACGTGCCGCGCGAGGCGGAAAACTGGAGTCCCAAGTCGGTCTTCATCCAGCACCGCTACCGCACCCAGGAGAAGTGGTACGACAAGGCCGGCCACCCGTTCACGCCCAACTGCCACTACTGGGTCGGCGGCAACACCACCTTCTACGGCGCCGCCCTGTTTCGCCTGCGCAAGGGCGACTTCGACCAGACCCAGCACGCCGGCGGCGTCTCTCCCGCTTGGCCGATCAGCCTGACCGATCTGGCGCCCTACTACACTGAGGCCGAGCGGCTTTGGCAGGTGCACGGCGCAAGGGGCGACGATCCGACCGAGAACGGCGACGAGCCGCCCTACGCCTATCCGGCGATCCACCACGATCCGGGCATCGCCGCGCTGAAGAGTCATTGGGAGAACCAGGGCTGGAAGCCGTTCTCGCTGCCGGTGGCGATCCGGCTGGATCAGGACAATCCGGTCACCTCGACCTGCATCAAGTGCAAGACCTGCGGCGGCTATCCGTGCCTGCTGCGGGCCAAGTGCGATGCGCGCACCGTGGCGGTCGAGCCGATGCTCGGCATGCCCAACGTCACCCTGCTTACCGGCCGCAAGGCGGTGCGGCTAGAGACCGACCCCACGGGCAAGACCGTCACCGAGGTCGTGTGCGAGACCGAGCATGGCGAGGAGCGGTGGACCGGCGATATCGTCGTGGTGGCCGCCGGCGCGGTGAATACGGCGGCCCTGCTGCTCAGGTCCGCCAGCGCGGCCCATCCCAATGGTCTGGCCAACGGCTCCGACCAGGTCGGGCGCAACTACATGTTCCACACCCTGACCGCGATGGTCTCGCTCACCGCCGAGCACTGCCCGATCCTGTTCCCCAAGACGCTGGCGGTGAACGACTTCTACTGGAAGGACCCGCGCGGCGGCTTCGACTTTCCGATGGGCCACATCCAGCTGCTGGAATACATGACCGGCCAGACCTTGGAGGGGGAGGTCAGCGATTGGCTGCCGCCCGCCTTCGTGCCCGACAGCCTGGCCAACGCGGCCGCGTCACGCATGCTGTCGATGCTGGTGATCTCAGAGGATTTGCCCATGCCCGACAACCGGGTGCGGGCGACGGCGGATGGGCGCATCCACCTCGACTACGAGCACAACAACCTCGCCGGCCACGAGCGGCTGGTGAAGGTTCTCGGCGAAAGCCTGCGAGATTTCGTCGATCGCTCTCACCCGATCTCGCAGCACCACTTCCAGTTCGAGTCGCTGCTGCCGCTCTATGGCACCGCCCACCAGCTGGGCACGGTGCGGTTCGGCGCCGATCCGAAGAGCTCGGTGCTGGACCCCTGGTGCAAGGCGCATGAGCTCGACAACCTCTACGTCACCGACACCTCCTTCTTCGTCACCTCGGCCTCGGTGAACCCGACCCTGACCACGGTGGCCAACGCCCTGCGAGTCGGCGACCACCTGATCGACCGGCTGGCATAGCTCCTCGCCCGCTTCGCGCAGCGACGCGGGCGAGATGGCAGACCGCGAAGCGGGCTGACGGAGGGGGCGCAGGGCCGCAAACACCGACGCTCGCTGACGAACCTGCGCACCGCCTTGCGCCCCGTCCGTCACGCCGCGCTTGCAGCGCGCCGCGACACCTCCCCCGTTTCGCTGCGCTCGCGGTGGAGGAGCGGTTGGAGATCGGCTATGCCGCCCCCCATGACCCAGCCCATTCCGCCTCGCCCTCGCAGGGACCCCAAGCGCATCGAACAGCTCGGCCGGGTTCGGGTCGACGACTACGCCTGGATGAAGGACGAGAACTGGCAGCAGGTGCTGCACGATCCGTCCAAGGTGAAGGCGGAGGTGCGCGAGCACCTAGTCGCCGAGAACGCCTATGTCGCCGCGGTGCTGGGCGGCACGGAAGCGCTGCAGGCGCAGATGTTCGAGGAGATGAAGGGGCGGATCAAGGAAGACGACGCCTCGGTCCCCGACGCCGACGGCCCGTTCGAGTATTTCAGCCGCTACGAGCTGGGCGCGCAGCATCCGCGCCATGTGCGCCGGTCGCGCGGGGCCGACGGGGGCGAACAGTTGTTGCTGGACGAGGAGGCGGGCGCCAAAGGCCACGCCTATTACTCGGTCGGGGCGGCGGAGCATTCGCCGGATCATGCGCTTTACGCCTGGGCCGAGGATGTGCAGGGCTCGGAGTATTACCGGATCTACGTCAAGGACCTGGCGACCGGTGAGACTCTGCCCGGCGCGATCGACAACGCCTACGGCGCCCTGACCTTCTCACCCGACAGCGCCTGGCTCTTCTGGGTGTGGCGCGACGAGAACGCCCGGCCCTCCAAGGTCTTCCGCCGCCCGGCCCGCGGCGGCGACGACGCGCTGGTCTATGAAGAGCCGGACGAGGGCATGTTCATCGGCGTCGACGTCACCGCCGACCGCAGCCACATCCTGATCTCGGCCCGCAATCAGGGGACCAGCGAGTTCTGGCTGATCCCGGCCCGCGATCCCACCGCCGCGCCGGTGCTGGCGGAGCCGCGCCGCGAAGGCATCCGCTACAGCCTCGGCCGCTGGAACGGCCGCTGGACCGTGCGCACCAACGACGACGGCGCGGTGGACTTCAAGCTGATGACGTCCGACGCGGCCATCCCGTCAAAGGAGACCTGGCGCGAGTTCGTCGCCCATCGGAGCGGACGGCTGATCGCCGAGGTCGGCAGCTTCAGGGGCCATCTAGTGCGGCTCGAGCGCGAGAACGCAGTCGACCGGATCGTGGTGCGCAATCTGACCGGCGAAGAACACACGGTCGCCTTCGACGAACCGGCCTATGCGCTCGGCCTCAGCGGCGGCTACGAGTACGACACCGCCCTGACCCGTTTCGTCTACCAGTCGCCGACAACACCCAGGCAGACGTTCGACTACGACATGGCGAGCCGCGCGCGGACCCTGCGAAAGACCCAGGAGATCCCCTCCGGCCACGATCCGGCGCGCTACGAGGCGCGGCGGCTCTACGCCAAGGCGTCCGACGGCGCCGAGGTGCCGATCACGGTGCTGATGCTGAAGGGCACGCCGCTCGACGGCTCGGCGCCGCTGATGCTTTACGGCTACGGCGCCTATGGCTTTCCGCAGGAAGCCTCGTTCTCGATCCGCAACTTCAGCCTGGTCGACCGCGGCTGGATCTGGGCCACCGCCCATATCCGCGGCGGCTCGGACAAGGGCTGGGGCTGGTTCCTGGACGGGCGCGGCTTCAGGAAGAAGAACACCTTCACCGACTTCATCGCCTGCGCCGACCACCTCGTCGCCGAGGGCTATGGGACGGCCGGGCGGGTGGCGGCCTACGGCGGGTCCGCCGGCGGCCTGCTGATGGGGGCGATCGCCAACCTGAGGCCCGAGCTTTGGGGCGCGATCGTCGCCGCCGTGCCGTTCGTTGATGTGCTCAACACCATGAGCGACACCAGCCTTCCGCTGACGCCGCCGGAGTGGCCAGAGTGGGGTAATCCGCTGAAGGACGCCGCCGCCTATGACTACATCGCCAGCTACAGCCCTTACGACAACGTGGCCGCCAAGCCCTATCCGCCGGTCCTGGCCACCGGCGGCCTCTCCGACCCGCGCGTCACCTGGTGGGAGCCGGAGAAATGGGTGGCGCGGCTGCGCGAGCTCAGCACCAGCGCCCACCCGATGTTGCTGAAGATCAACATGGAGGCCGGCCACGGCGGCGCCTCGGGCCGGTTCGACTTCCTCAAGGAAATCGCCCTCGACTACGCCTTCGCGGTCTGGGCGATAGGTGGGGAAGGGCTGCGGTGATCGTCCGGGCGGCGATAGATGCAGACATCGCGGCGATCACGGCGATCTATGGCCACCATGTGCTCAACAGCACCGGCACCTTCGAGGAGATGCCGCCGTCGGAGGGCGAGATCGCCGGCCGGATCGCGGCGGTGTCGGCGCTGAAGCTGCCTTATCTGGTTTCGTCGGACGAGGGTGGGCGCGTCACGGGCTTCGCCTACGCCAGCGCGTTTCGGCCGCGGCCGGCCTATCGCTACACCGCCGAGGACAGCGTCTACGTCCACCCCGGCCACATGGGCCGCGGGCTTGGCAAGGCGCTGGTCGCGCAGGTGATCGCCGCCTGCGAGGCGCTGGGCGTGCGCCAGATGATCGCGGTGATCGGCGATAGCGCCAACGCCGGCTCGATCGGCCTGCACCGCTCGCTCGGCTTCGAGGACGCCGGCGTCGGCCGCGGCTTCGGCTTCAAGTTCGGCCGCTGGGTCGACGTGGTCTGGATGCAGAAGACGCTGGGCCAGGGGGCGGACGCGCCGCCAGTGGGCGAGGGGCTGGGGCTGTAGAGACGTCGGACTCGAAATGATCTTATGGTCCGGTCATCGCCGGGCGACAGTCCCGGCGACCCAAGCCCCCGCCGCCTGCCGTAGCCGCGCCGGGCGCGGCTACCCGCCGATCGGTGTCCATGGGTCCCCGGCACAAAGGCCGGGGACGACCGAGTTTGGGGAAACGATCGGCGAGCGCCTTAAGGCTCCGCCGCAGGGTCGGCTAAGAGTGCGGCGATGCGGCGGGCGAGGTCGGCCTTGGCGTAGGGCTTGGAGATCAGGTGCACCCCCTCGTCGAGCCGTCCCTGATGGATGATGGCGTTGTCGGTGTAGCCGGAGGTGAACAGCACCGGCATCCCTGGTCGCAGTTCGCGCATGCGCTGGGCGAAGTCGCGGGTGCGCAGCGGGCCCGGCATGACGACGTCGGTGAAGACCAGGTCGACCCGCTCGCCCCGCTCGAGCACGGCCAGGGCCTGCTCGGCGTCGGCGGCCTCGAGCCGGTGGTAGCCCAGCTCCTCGATCATCGCCATCGCCGCCTCGCGCACGGCCTCCTCGTCCTCGACCACCAGGATGGTGCGGCCCGCCTCGGGCGGCGGCGGCGTGTCCAGCATCAGCAGGGTGGTCTGCTCGGCCTGGCGCGAGCGCGGCAGGTAGATCTTCACCGTCGTGCCCTGGGCCAGCTCGCTGTAGATCTGGATGTGGCCGTTCGACTGCTTGACGAAGCCGTAGACCATCGACAGGCCAAGTCCGGTGCCCTTGCCGTCGCCCTTGGTGGTGAAAAAGGGCTCGAACACCCGCGCTCGGACGTCCTCCGGCATGCCCTCGCCGGTGTCGGTGACCGCGATCATTACGTACTGGCCCGGCGTCACATCCCGGACCGTGCGGGCGTAGGCGTCGTCGAGCGAGGCGTTGTTGATCTCGACCGTCAGCCGGCCGCCGCCGGGCATGGCGTCGCGGGCGTTGAGGGCGAGATTGAGGATCGCGCTCTCGACCTGGGCCGGGTCGGCGACCGTGTTCCACAGGCCGCCGGCGACCACGGTCTCCACCTCGATCGCCTCGCCCAGCGTGCGGCGCAGCAGATCGGCCATGTCGCCGACCAGGCGCGAGAGGTTGACCACCTTGGGCGCCAGTGGCTGGCGGCGGGCGAAGGCTAGCAGCTGGCGGGTCAGCTGGGCGGCCCGCTCGGCGCCATAGAGCGCGCTCTTCAGCCGCTGCTGCCCGCGCTCGTCGCCGGCGACCGAGCGCTGCAACAGTTCGAGGTTGCCGCGGATGACCTGCAGCAGGTTGTTGAAGTCATGGGCGACGCCGCCGGTCAGCTGCCCGATGGCTTCCATGCGCTGCGAGTCGCGCAGCCGCTCGTCGGCCCGCACGCGGTCGGTGATGTCGCGGATCGAGCCGATCAGCCGGTGGGTGACGCCTTCGGTGTTCTGCACCGGCGCGAGGATCGACTCCCAGATACGAGGTCCGCCGGGCAACCGCGCGAGGTCATCGCGACTAGTCACCGGACGCCCGCCGGCCTTGACGCGCTGGTAGTGCTTGGTCAGTCGCGCCGCGATCTCCGGCGGCAGCAGGTCGTCGATGGCCCGGCCGCGAACCCGGTCGGACGAGACGCCGAGCGCCTTCGCGAACGCCGGGTTGATGTCGGCTACGACGAAGCGGTCCTCGTCCTCGATGTTGAGCACGATCAGATAGTCGGGGACGTTGTTGAAGATGGCGCTGGTGAGGGCGCCCATCGCCTCGCGCTCGCTCTCGGCCCGTTTTGCCTCGGCGACCGCCTGGTTGAGCCGCCGGTTGATCGCCGCGAGCATGACCAGACCCGCCGTCAGGGTGGCGAGCGCCAGCAGGGACACCGCCATGCCGACGATCAGCGCCATGTCCTGGGTGGCGCGGGCGCTGATCGTGCGGCTGTTGAGGAGTTCATTCTCCGCTGCGGTCACATCCGCCGCCGTGGCGTGGATCGCGCTCATGGCGGCGCTGCCCTTGCCGGCGATCACCATGGCCTTCGCGCCGTCGAAGTCGCCAGCCTGGCCGAGCTGCACCATGCGCGCGACCCCGGCGCGCCGGCGTTCCACCAGGCGGATCAGGCTGGCGACCTGACCGGCGCGCTGCGGGTTGTCGGACACCAGGACTTGGAGCTGGGCTTCCGCGGGCGACAGCCGGGCGTTGGCTTCCTGGTAGGGGGCAAGGTAGCTGACGTCCTGGGTGATCAGAAAGCCGCGCTCGCTGTCCTCGGCCGCCTGTAGCGAAGACACCAGCTGCTGGGTGGTCTCGATGACGGAGCGGGTGTGTTGCACCCAGGCCCGCGCCCGGCTGAGCGTGTCGACCTGGTTGACCACGAGGAAGACACTGAGGCCGCCCACCAGAAGGGCCAACGCGATCGCGGCGGCGACGATACGCTTGAACCCCAAGACCACGACCTCGAAGGCGACCGGGGGGGCTGACGGCAGGTGGCCCGCCCCCTGACGTCTCTTATCGAACGATGTGGGCCAAGGCTCAACCCGGCTTTCGCAGAGTTTTCAACGCATTCGGCCTACCGCAAACGAAGCAGGCGTGATCGGCGGCCCGGCTCAGACGAAACAGGCGATCTCGGCGAACTGGCCAGCGACCGGATAGCCGGTGACCTCGACCCCCGCGGCGTCGAGCCAGGCATAGGCGTCGATCGGCTTGTCTCGGCCCTTGGCGGCGTCGAAGTGCAGCGCGCTGGCGACCCCGCACCGGCGCAGCATGATCCGCGCGGCCATCGCCTGGGGCAGGCAAACCGCCTCGAACGGGACGTGGCGCGCCGCACGCGAGGCGCGCGTCCTGGGGCGTGGCGTCCCGCCCGGCAAGGTTCACCCGCCCGTCCGTCGGCGAAACGAAGGCGCCGAGGAAGAGCGCCGCCCGTCCGTTCAGCTCGACGCCGCTGGCGTGCAGCACCACCAGGCCGCGCTGGTGCAGCAGGATGCCGAACACCGTGCCGATCAGGAAGGTCACGACGTCGCCCCGCTCCGACGCCGGTTCCGGCTGGTAGCCGATGGCCCGGCCGCCCGTCAGCAGGAACCTGGCGACGCCAGGGACCCGGCGCCGGAACCGATCGGCGCCCATCGCCCAGGTCGGGGCCGGCAGACGTGGAATCTTCGAGCATCCCTGGCACGGACGCGGCCTGGATCACCACGCCGGGCGCCTCGGCGGGGGATGCATCGGCATAGAGGCCGGGCATCTCGACGTCGCTGGAGACCAACAGCCCCGCGATGCGATAGCGATGCACTCAGTTGTCCGCTTGGCCGAACATCGCGACCGCACACGGCTTAGTCTAGTGGAGAAGGCGAGGCGGCGTCCAGATCGAGTCTGACACGGCTGCTTAGCCGCGCCGCGCGGCGCGCGACCCCGTCTAGAACCGGCGCTCGGCCCTGATCCCGTATTGAGCCGGGTTGCCGGCGTAGCGCAGCCCGATGTTGGTGGCGATGACGTAGTGGAGGTCGAACGCGTTGGTGGCGAACGCCGTGAACCGGTAGGGGCCCTGGGCGTAGGCGATCTCGGCGTTCACCAACGTGCGCGAGGGCAGGAAATCGCCGAAATCCTGGTAAGGCGTCGCCCACTGGCTGTCGATGTACGCAACGTCGACGCGGGGCGTCAGCGTTGCGCCGTTGCCGAGCGCGAAGGCGTACTGGGCGCCGAAGTTGGCGGTCCAGGTCGGCGCCAGCGGGGCCATACGGCCACCCAGTTGCGACGGCAGACCGCTGACCGGGTCGGCGACCAAACCCGACCCCAACGAGCTGTGTTCGTAAGAGGCCGAGGCGTTGAACGTCCACCGGCCGAACACGGCCTGGGCTTCGGCCTCGAGCCCGTACAGCGTCGTCGTCCCGCTCAGGTTACGAATGAAGCTCATGGTCGGGGCGCTCGGCGTGCCGAACGAAAGCTGGAAGTCCTTGTAGAGGCTGTAGTAGCCGCCGAACTGGGTCCGCAGATGCCCGTCGAAGAAGATCGGCTTCCAGCCCGCCTCGAAGTCGGTCACCTGCTCGGGCGAGAAGGCGGCGGGCGCTGTCTGGGTTCCCGCTGGCGTCGTGTTGAGGCCGGCGGCCTTTCGGCCGGTCGCGACGAACGCGTAGAGCGTGTTGTTGTCGTCGACCTTCCAGGTCAGGGCGACCTTCCCGGTCGGCCCGGAGTCGCGGGTATGGCCGGTGGCGACGGGGTCCGCCACCACCGTGCCGAACACGACCGTCGGCGAGTCGTCGGTAAGGCCGAAGCTCTCGTCGGTATAGCGCGCGCCGACCTGTAGCTGCAGCGCCGGGGTGATGTCGTAGCTGACCTGGCCGAACACCGCCTCGGTGGTCTTGGGCGTGCGGTAGTTCAGTTCGAGGTCGACCACGCCGTGCGGTACGCCGATATCGAAGCCCGGTTGGCCGCCGCCCGGCAGCAGCGAGACGTAATCGTGCTGGTAGTAGAGTCCGCCCACCCAGCTGATCGGGCCTTTGTTGTCAGGGGAAACGACGTTGATTTCCTCGGAGGCGATCTGCTCGCGGCCGATGTCTTCGAACGAGTCGCCGGGCGCCAGTTCGGTCAGGTCGATGTCGCCGTTGCCGCCGCCGGCCTGCCAGCCGGTGATCGACCGCAGGATGATCCCGTCCGGCAGGGTGTAGGCGGCGTTCAAGATCAGGCGATAGCCCTTGTTGGTAGCGTAGTCGTTGATGAACGAGCTGACGTGAAACAGGTCGGCCGGGTCCAGTTGGGCCGGATTGGCGGGGTTGAGGGTCGGGGACCCCAGGAAGCCGCCGTGATCGAGGTAGTCGCCCTCGGCCTTGAACACGATTTTCAACGCCTCGGTCGGCTGCCAGGTGACGCCGAGCCGGACACTGCCTAGCAGTTGGCGCCCGGGCGCGCCGCCGTAGGGCGTCGTCCAAGGGCCAGCCACCGTGTAGAAGCTGTCGCGCCGCTCGCCATTGAAGGCGAGGCGGATGGCGAGGGTGTCGCCGATCGGCACATTGATGAAACCGCGCACAAGGCCATCGTTGTAGTTGCCGTACTGGCCCTCCAGGTCGCCGCTGAACGACCCAAGACGCGCATCGTTGGTGGTGATGAAGACGGCGCCGCCGGTGGCGTTCTGACCGGCGAAGGTGCCCTGCGGGCCGCGCAGCACCTCGAGGTTGGAGATGTCGTAGTAGGGCGCATCGGCGAAGAAGCCCGGGAACGCCGCCACCCCGTCCCAATAGGTGACCACGCCCGAGGGCGTCTGGACGTTAGTCAGGTCTTTGCCGACGCCGCGGATGTTGAACAGGTCGCCCTGGCCAAAATCGGCGACCGTGAGCGAAGGCGTGTGGAACTGAAGGTCGTCGAGCGATTCGATCCCCTCGTTCTGAAGTTGCGTGCCTGGAATAACGCTCGCCGCCACCGGGGCGGTCTGCAGGTTGGTGGTGCGACGCTCGGCGGTGATTGTCAGCGGGGCCACAGTCGTCGCCGTCGCTACAGCCTGATCGGTAGCGTCAGCCGCGCGCGCTGCGCCGGCCATAGTCAGCGCAGCCGCCAATACACCAGCCGAAGTCGAAAGCTGCAGAGCGCGCTTGGTCATTATGCCCCCGACGTTTCCCAGATCGCGCTCAATTGAGCGCGTCTTCTTCTCATTGGCGATCAAGCTCGCATGTTAGCACGCTATGGTCAACGCGATCATGGCGGAAATTGAGCTAATCTGATCGGAAAAGGGCGGACTATGGTGGGAAAGACAACCAACTAACATGCCAGCCCCTCCGATCGGCGGCGTCTGCGAGACCCGTTTCGCGGCGATCCGCGACACGTTCGCTGCCAACTTCGCCAAGGGCGACATCGGCGCCTCGGTGGCCGTGACCGTGGATGGGCGCCTGGCGGTCGACCTCTGGGGCGGCCATGTCGACGAGGCACGGAGCGCGGCATGGCGCGGCGATACCATCACCGGCGTCGCCTCCACGTCGAAAACCGTCACGGCGCTTTGCGCGCTGCTGCTGGCGGATCGCGGAGCGCTGGACCTCGATGCGCCGGTGGCCCGCTACTGGCCGGCGTTCGCCCAGGCAGGGAAGGGCGGGGTGCTCGTCCGCCACCTGCTCGGACACACCTCTGGGCTGCCGGGCTGGAGCCAACCGATCGCCTTCGAGGACCTCTACGATTGGGAGAAAGCGACCGACCTGCTGGGGCGGCAGACGCCGTGGTGGACGCCAGGGGAAGCCTCGGCCTACCACGCGATCACCCAAGGCTTCCTGGTCGGCGAGGTGGTGCGGCGCATCACCGGCCGATCGCTCGGCCGCTTCCTGGCCGACGAGATCGCCGGGCCGCTGGGCGCGGACTTCCACATCGGTCTGCGCCCGCAAGACGACCACCGCGCGGTGCGGTCGATCGCCTCGCCAGCCGCCAAACCGCAGGCGGGAGACCCCGACAGCATGTTCGCGCGCATCGCCGGCAATCCGGTGATCCCGCCCTTGGACCAGATCGACGACCGTTGGCTGCGCGCCGAGATCCCCGCCAGCAACGGGATCGGCAACGCCAGGTCGGTGGCGCTGATGATGTCGGTGCTGGCCTGCGGCGGCGAGGCCGGCGGGCGCCGGTTGATGTCCCGCGCGGGGTGCGAGGCGGTGTTGCGGCAGCAGTCGGACGGCGTTGATCTCGCGTTCCTCGCGCCGGTGCGGTGGGCGATGGGGTTCGCCCTCGAGCTGGGCGGGCTGTCGTTCGGCCCGCGAACCTGTTTCTGGGGCGGTTCGGGCGGCTCGCTGGTTGTGGTCGACCTCGAGCGGCGGATGAGCTTCGCCTACGTCATGAACAAGCTGGTGGGCGCGCCGTTCGGCGATCCTCGCAACGTTTCGCTGATCGCGGCGACCTACGCGGCGCTGGACGCCGACTGAGTTCGGCCGGCGTCAGGCGATGGCGACCCGGGCAGGCGCGAACCGCAGCTCGACCTCGCCCTCCAGGGCGCGCTCGGCGGCAAGCGCGAGGCCTGGCGGCGGCTGCGGCCGCGCCGTGAGCCCCGCCGGCAGCCGATAGCGGGCGACGAAGCCGTCGCCGGCGCGCTCCAGCCGCGCTTCCACGTCGCCGTGCGGCGTCGGCACGATCCCCTCGGCGTGATCGAGGCCGGCGAGGTCGGGGCCGAGCGCCACGCTGGCGAAGCCCGGCGCGGCCGGCGCGACGCCCAGCACCCGGCGCGAGAGCTGGTAGGTCGGCGTCGCCGAGAAGCCGTGGCAGAGGCTGGCGGTGGGCTCGAAGCTTTCCCATAGCGTGGTCGCGCCGCGCGCCAGCATCGGGCCGTAGCGCTCGCGCATCAGCCGCAGCGCCTCGCTCAGCCGGCCGTGGCGGGCCAGGGCGTCGTAGACGAAGTGGCTGTAGAAGGTGTTGGCCAGCACGACGCCTTCCTCGGGCTCCAGCGGCTCGCCGGTCGGGGCGATCGGCGGGGCCGGGGTGAAGGTGAGGCGGGCGCTGTTGGTGATCCGGTCGAGGGCGCGGGCGATGCGTTCGGGCGGCGCATCGGTCCACAGCGCGATGGCGGCGTTGGCATGCTGCGAGACGCGCGGCTCGCGCTCGCCGGTGGCTGGATCGACCACGTCGACATAGACGCCGCGCCGCTCGTCCCAGTGCCGCCCCTGCAGCGCCTTGGCGATCGCGCGGCCGCGGGCGGCGAGACGCTCGGCCTCGCTTGGCCAGCCGACGGCGCTGGCCAGTTCGGCGCCGACGGCGAAGGCGCCCGCCAGCTGGGCGTTGAGCGCCGCCGCCTCACCGTAACGCCCGACCCCGGCCCAATCCATGAAGTGCCAGTAGGGCATATCGGCGACGAGACCGACCGGCGACAGCAGCCGCTCGAACCAAGCCAGCGCCTTGACGATCGAGGGGAAGATCGCCGCCACCGTCTCCCGGTCGCTGGCGTAGCGCCAGTGGTCGCCGGCGGCGAGGATCCACTGCAAGGTCCAGTCGGGGATCAGCAGGCCGTCGGTCTTGTGGTCGCCCGGCGCGAACATCTGGGTCAGGCCGTCCGGCCGCTGGCTCTCGGCGGCCTGAGCCAGGAACTTGGCGGTCAGCGGCGCGACCGAGGGACCGAACGCGGCCCAGCCGGCCAGGTTCTCCACCGTCACGTCGCCCAGCCATTGCCGCTGCTCGCGGCTGGGACAGTCCTCCCAGGCGTCGTGCATGCACTGACGCAGGGTGTAGGCGCCGGCGGCCCAGAGCTGGTCGAGCACCGAGTCGGACGAGCTGAAACGGCCCCGCGCCTCGACCGGATAGTTGGCTAAGTTCGCGCCGAGGCCGCGGAAGACGACGCCGTCCGGCGCGCCCCGCACCGTCAGCTGCATCCAGCGGATCGCGCACCATTCGAACCGCTCGAACGTCTGCACGCCGCCCTTGGCGCGGTAGCGAAACAGGTGCGCATCGGCGCCCAGCCACGGCTTCGGCGTCGGCCGGGCGTTGGCGCCAGGGCCGCCGGGTTCCCATTCGTCCGGCAGGCCCTCGGCGCAGGCGATTTCGATGATCTCGCCGCCGCGCGCCTCGATCTCGAACCAGGGCCGGCCGGTCATGATTTTCCCGAAGTCGAGCAGGATGGACACATCGCGGCCCAGCTCGCTGCGGATGACGGCGTTTCCACCGTCGAGCCGCAGCAGATCGCCTTCGTTGCGGACAGCGCCCGCCGGGGCCTCGACCAGCGCCTCCTCGTAGCAGCGGCGATGGAACGGCAGGTCGGAGTCAGGTATCAGGCCGCGGGT
>Ga0302311_10000538_pt1 | contig 47192 bp, 41 predicted proteins | sample III_Palsa_N1_3_FD_200449 | JGI IMG/M metagenome (GOLD analysis project Ga0302311, IMG submission 200449) | Peat permafrost microbial communities from Stordalen Mire near Abisko, Sweden - III_Palsa_N1_3 | ecosystem: Environmental > Terrestrial > Soil > Palsa > Peat permafrost | place: Sweden... | reverse complement strand
CTTGTTGGTCTGGGTGTCCTCTTCGCTGGCCGCCACCGAGACCCGGCCGAGCGCGCCCTTGGTCCAGGCCAGGGCGCCCTTGTCGAGGCCGAGTTGCGTGGCCCCCTCGGGCGCGCGGCGCAGGTCGCCCTGGACGAAGCTGTCGAAGAGCGCGTTCATCTTCGCCGCTTCGGGAGCGACCGGCTGAGCCAGGACGCGGCCGGCGAGGCCGGCGGCAGACGTGGCGGAAACGGCCGCGGCGGCGGCCAGCAGACGACGACGATCGATCACGATTCAACCTCCCCGCGCGCTTGGGCGACGCGCAACACGGCGGCTGGCGTAATATCGAGGCTCCGGCGCGACAAGCCGGGCCCGGGTTAAATCGCTGTCATGTGGCTCATCGCCCCGTCCACTGCGGCGCGCGCTTTTCGGCGAAAGCCCGCGGCCCCTCGACAAAATCCGCTGAGCGGAAGAGCGCCGCCACGGCCTCGTATTTGCCCTGGCCGCGGATCGCCGCCTCAAGGGTCGGCTCGTCGAGGCCGCGCATCACCGCTTGTTTGGAGGCGCGCACCGACATCGGGCTGAGCTCGCCGATCTGGGAGGCCAGGCGGCGGGCCGCCGGCAGCAGGTCGGCCGGCGCCACCACCTCATGCACGAAGCCGAGCTCGAGGCCCTCCTTGGGAGTCACGCGCCGCGCAGTGAGGATCATGCCCATGGCCCGTTTGACACCGATGGCGCGCGGCAGCCGGTGCAGCCCGCCGGCCAACGCCGCCAGGCCGACGCGCGGCTCTGGCAGCGCGAAGATCGCCGCCTCGGACGCCAGGATGATGTCGCAGGCCAGCGCGATCTCGAAACCGCCGCCCATGGCGACGCCGTTGACCGCCGCGATCAGCGGCTTGGTGAGGTCGAAGCGCAGGGTGAGTCCGGCGAAGCCCGAGGGCGGCGACTTCATCTCGCCGCCCGTCGCCTGCCACTTCAGGTCGTTGCCGGCCGAGAAGGCCCGCTCGCCGGCCCCGGTGACGATGCCCACCCACTGTTCCGGGTCGGCGGCGAAGTCATTCAGCGCCGCGTCCATCTCGAAATGGGCGGGCGAGTGCAGGGCGTTCATCACCTCCGGGCGGTTGAGCGTGAAAGTGGTGACCGGCCCGTCGCGGGCGACGGCGATGAATTCGTAGGCCATGGCGTTCCTCCAATTTCTTTTGTCGCGCAGCCTAGAGCGTCTCGAGTTCGGCCCGGTAGCGTTTCCAGTTCTCGACATAGTGCGCCGCGCCGGCCCTCAGGCCAGCCGCCTGCTCGGGGCTCACCTGCTTCACCACCTTGCCGGGTGCGCCCATGACCACGGAGAAGTCGGGAATCTCCTTGCCCTCGGTGATCAGCGAATGCGCGCCGATCAGGCAGCCGCGGCCAATGCGCGCACCATTGAGCACGATCGAGCCAATTCCAACCAGACTGCCGGCCCCGATCCGGCAGCCATGCAACATGACCTTGTGGCCGACGGTGACCTCTTCCTCAATGGTCAGAGGCATACCGTGATCGGTGTGCAGCACCGAATTGTCCTGGACGTTGGAACTCTCGCCGATCTCTATCGGTTCATTGTCGCCGCGAGCCACGGCGCCAAACCAGATACTTGCATTCTTCTTGAGAATGACGCGGCCGATTACCGATGCGCTTGGCGCTATCCAGTATTCGCCGTCATCCGGCAAGGTAGGCGCATAACGCCCAAGCTTATAGCAGGTCATCCGCACACCGCCTATTCTTGAAAACAAGCCCTTGCTTAACCCTTCCGAAACCAGGTTAGCCTCAACATAGTCAGGCGATTCGAGGGGGCCCCGGCCGTCTCGCATCCCGCCGCGAGCGCCTTGCGCGCGGTCTCCTCGTGAACGGAGAACCGGGTGTCGCTTAGTGTGGTGAGGCGGTCAACACCGCCGACGACCGCCGCCAGCCTTCCCACCCCTTGGGCTGGGCGACCCCTTTTCACCCCCATTCGAATCGGACGGCGCCTCCACGCCGAGCCGCGCTCTTTCCCCACCCTCCAGGGAGACATCGGATGACCAAGCGAGCCATCAAGCGATTCGTCCGCGAAGGCGCCTTCGACGAGCGGGAGTTCGACGACGACGCCAAGATACGCCGGCTGCCCACCGCCCGCGGCTGGTCGCCAACGCCGGAGGATCGCGACCAGGCCTACGTGAAGACCATCCGCGCCAAGTCGGAGGGTCAGCAGCAGCTGATCGACGCAATCGACGCCAGAAACCTCATCCTGGCGCTGGGGCCGGCCGGCAGCGGCAAGACCTACCTCTCGATCGCCAAGGCGGTGGAGGCCCTTGAGGCCGGCAAGGTTGGCCGGATCGTGCTGTCGCGTCCGGCGGTGGAGGCGGGCGAGTCGCTCGGCTACCTGCCGGGCGAACTCGAGGACAAGCTCGCCCCCTACCTGCGCCCGCTCTATGACGCGCTCTCCGACCGCCTCTCCATGAAGCGGGTGCGGTCGCTGATCACCGAGGGGGCGATCGAGATCGCCCCCGTGGGCTTCATGCGCGGGCGCACGCTGAACAACGCCTTCGTGGTCATCGACGAGGCGCAGAACTGCACCTACGGCCAGCTGAAGATGCTGCTCACGCGCCTGGGTTGGAACTCGACCATGGTGGTGACCGGCGATCCCGGCCAGTCGGACCTGCTGCCTGAGATGTCGGGGCTCGCGCCGGTGGCCGACAAGCTCGAGCGCCTGGCCAACGTCGCCGTGGTGCGGCTGAAGGAACACGATATCGTCCGCCACCCGTTGGTGGCTGACATGCTGACGGTGCTGTAGCGGTTCCGCGGGCGGGGCAAGCTCCGCCCGCGCCCGTCCTTAGTAGGCGACCTGAGCGCGGAAGGAGATTGCGTCGAACTTCGCCCCGATCTGGGCGCCCAGCGGCAGGCCGGTCGCCGACGCGCCGTTGAACTTGTCGTAATCGACGTGGCTGAAGTCGACCATGAAGCGGACGAGATCGTTCGGGTACCAGTTGAGCCCCAGCGAATAGGCGGTCTGCTTGCCTCCATCCACGGCGCCGGGATCGGCGCTGATTGCCTGGCCAGCGATGAGATTGCTGTCGAGGTCGACGTAACTGATCCGCGCGGCGATCTCCCAGGCGCCCCAGCCGCCGTCCTTCAATGAGAACGGGTGGGTCGGGGAAAGCCGGAAGTAAGAGCCGGCCTGCGGGTTGTAGGGACGGGTCTCGCCGGTGATCGCCCAGGCGACCTGGCCGTAGCCGCCGTCGAACTTCGCGCTCGGAAGGCCCTCGGTGTCGACGTCGTAGTGGTAGTATTCGCCCTGCCAGAAAAGGCTCTTCCAGGTCGCCGCGGTCTCGACGTCGAGCACATAGCCGCCGGTCACCGGATGCGAGGCCGAGCCAAGCGTCCCAGTATTCAGGAAGGTGGTGGGATCGATCCGCAGCTCCGGCTGGTCGCTTAGCGAGAGGATGTTGGGCGTCCCATTGCCGCTGTTGGGCGCCCGGATCAGTTCGTCGACGCCGACGCCCAGGTGCAGCGAATAGTCGTCGCCTTTGAGCACTTGGTATGCGGCCCGCTCGAAAGCGCCGAAGCGCTCGCCGGTCAGGGTGTGGGAATCGCCGGTGGCCGGCCCGGTGAAATAGCCGCCAGCCCAGAACCGGTCGGTGAAATAACGCGCGCCGACGTTGAAGCGATTGTCGCCGGCGTTGAACGCGGTGGCGATGTTCGACGGCGAGGCGCGCTCGAGGAACATCAGGTCATTGGCGCTGGTCGACTGGTCGAGCGTGAAGAAGGTGTTGGAGTAGCCGAGTTCGAGGGCGGTGTGTTTGAGACCGGTATAGATGATCTGCGCGGTCTGGATGCCTTTGGCGGCGGTGTCCTGCGAGTTGCCTCCGTCCCAGACGAAGGCGAAGGCGAAATCGGCCGCCGTGCCGGTGACGCCGATGCGCGCTCGGCGGGCATTGACGCCGTCCGACAGTTCCTGCGGCCCGGAAAGCTTCGAATCCGGCCGGAAGCTGACGTAGTCGCCGGCATCCATCTGGATGATGCCGGTCAGACCGATCGAATAGCGCCCATCTGCGCTCTGGAAGGCCAGACGGTGCTGCGAGTTCTGCACCACGCGCGGCTGGGCCGTCGCTTCCCCCGACTGCTCGGGAAGCTGGGCGATCTGGGCGTTCTCCGTCGCGTTCTGCGTCGCTCGCGGCTGGGCGGTTGCCTGGGCCTGGTCGAGACGGGCCTGCAGCGCGGCGACCTGAGACTTGAGGTCGGCGATCTGGGCCTGATCGTTCTGCTGGACTTTCTGCACCAGGGCCGAGAGCTGCTGGACCTGGGCGCGCAGCGTAGCGGTATCGTCCGACGCGCTCTGCGCGGACGCCTGGCCGACCCCCACGGCAAGGAATGACGCGCTCGCGAGCAGCGCCGTGGCGTACACCCTATTTGTAAACCCCATAACCCCTCTCTTTTCTAGTGAGTCAGTATGTTTAAAGAGAGAAGTCGGCCACGGCAACGACAATTCCGCTATGCACGGATTCAGGGTTTCTGGGACGGGTGGATCAGGCTGACCGGCGATGCAGGTCCCGCGCCCGATCTCATCCGCCGAGGCGGCGCAAGCTGCGCGACGACAAGTCGATCAGAAGGCGAATCGGGCCCCCAGCGTCGGCGCGGTGTTGTTACCATGGTAGTAAGGAACACCCGGGCCGTGGGGAATGGCGATGGCCAGGCCGCCACCGACGTCGGAGTAGGCGATGCCGGCATAGATGTCGAAATGCCGGGTGAAGTGGTAGTCCCCGTAGAGCGAGACCTCGTTGAGCGAGCCGGCGCAGGAGCTGCGGAAGCCAGCGGTCGGCGAGCAGGTCGACGGGACGCGGAAATCGTTCTGGATCTCACGGTAATACGATAGGGTAAGGTCCGCCTTTGGGTTGAAGGCGTATTTCACACCCGTCCAGAACACCTGCACGATCTTGTTGGAATCGAGATTGTCGTCTTCAACCCCGCTCAGAAGATAGCCGCCCTGAGCCATGGCGCCGACGCCCAGCGGGTTGGCCGGGTTCTGCTGCAGGATGTGCTCATAGCCGCCGAAGAGCTTGACTTGGTTCCAGGCGTATTTGGCCGCGACCATGATGGCTGTGTTGTCGGTGACGATGCCGTATTCGGTGTTGTAGGCGCCGATGAGATTGGCCCCGGTGATGGGGTTGGTATTGATGCTGTTGAGGGTCGACTGATAGGGCGCTGACAGGCTCGCCGGCCCCAGCAGCGGGTTGAGGACACTGATCGCCTGATTGACGTGCTGGTAGACGACGTCGGCGGAAAGCCTGCCGGGGCCGAGGTCGTGGGCCCCGCCAAGGTCGAACGCATAGGCGGTGTTGTGCGGCTGCTCCGGCGTGCAGGTCGCAGCCGTCCAGTCGGCGGCGGCCGAGTAGCAGCCACCCTGGCCATCGGCGAATTTGTAGATCGCGCCGAAATGGACCGGGCCATAGGCAAGGCGATATTTCAGGGCGCTGTCCCAGCGGGTGTCCTGGGTGTCGCCGCCGCCAGCCATCAGGCCGTTGTAGCCGATGAACGAAAAGGAATAGGCGCCGCCAGCCGGATCGTAAACGAGCATCGCGTCGGTTCCGAGCGATCGCTGACGACCGAAAGTCAGCATACCGAAGGTCGTGGAGGATAGGCCGCCATAGAGTTCGTCGTTGAAGGCCTGGCCGGCGCGCGCGCCGTCGCCGGCGTAGGAATAGCTGCTCCTGGGCAGGCCATTGTTGTGGGTGTTGGTGGCCGCCATGTTGGCGAGGTTGCCTGACTGCGGATTGATGCCGGTTGAGGCGTTGAACACCACCGACCAGCCGGGCTGGAACTCTTCCTTGCCCCTGACGCCCAGGCCCGTCTGCTGCAGGTTGTTCTGCGCGATCACGAAACGGGATTGATTGCCGTTCCGGTTGACCAGGGATTCGCCTTCATAATTGTAGCCGTTCTCCGGCAGGCCGTGGCTGACCCAGCCCACGCCGATGTCAAAGGCGCCGTAGATGGTGATGCCATTCCAGGAGAGCAGCGGGGCATCTTGAGACGACGCCGCACCGGGCGCCGAGGCGGTTTGCGGGCTGGCCTGTTGGGCTGAGGCCGGCGCGCCGGCCGCGGCCAATGCGAACACGAGGGCCGCTCCGGCGGCCACTAACTCATTCTTGTAGCTCATCAACCCCCCGTCGCCGCGTTCACGCAGTCTCGATATGCGGTATAGCCGCATATCGATTCGCCCCAAAGCCTTGGGCGCACAGTCGGTGTAGGCTCTGGCGGCCATGACCCGGACAGCCGCCTATCTCAAGCTCGCCGGCGCCGGACGCCTCGGCGAGGATCGCGTGCGCCTCCTTGACGCCATCGACCGGCACGGCTCGATCACCGCCGCCGGCGCGGAGCTCGGCCTCGGCTATCGGGCGGCCTGGGACGCCGTGCGGACGCTCAACAACCACTTCGCCGCGCCGCTGGTAGCGGCTAGGGTTGGCGGGCGCGCCGGTGGCGGCGCCAGCCTGACGGTCGAAGGCCGCGCGGCGCTGCGGACCCTTCGCCATATCCACGACGAGCTGGCGGTGGCAATGGCGCGCCTCAGCCGGCGGCTCGCCGACGACGCTGATATTCATCTCGAACCCTGGAGCCACGTCATGCGCACCAGCGCCCGCAATGCTCTTCGCGGCGTCGTCGCCGACATCGCCGAAGGCGCGGTCAACAGTGAGGTCTCGCTTCAGATCTCCCCGACCCTGGCGATCGTCGCCATCATCTCGCGACCGAGCGTCGAAATCCTCGGCCTAGAGGCGGGCAAGGCGGCGGTGGCGCTGATCCAGGCCAGCGACGTCATCCTCTCAGTCGGGGCGGAGGCGCCGCGCACCAGCGCCCGCAATGCCCTCATCGGCGTGGTGGCGGCGGTAGACGAAGGCGCGGTCAATAGCGAGGTCGTGGTCGATCTCGCCGACGGTAAGACCCTGGTCGCCACCGTCACCCGGCGGAGCGCGCGCGACCTCGAACTGGGTCGGGGCGCGCCGGTAACTGCCCTCGTCAAGGCCTCCCAGGTGATTCTGGCGGTGGAATAATACCGGCGAGAGATTCGGCCGCCGCCAGCCTGACCTTGGCGCCGCCCGCTAGAGACGGAACTCGTCAATGCTTTCCCACGTGCATATCGGTGTTCAGGATTTCGATTCCGCCTGCGCTTTCTACGGTTCGGTGCTGCCCACCCTGGGGTGGCGGCTCAAGTTCGTCGAACTCGACCGACCATGGGCGGGATGGCAGCCTGCGGATCAGGACCGACCTCTCGTCCTGGTGGGCGCGCCCTTAGACGGCAAGCCAGCACTACCTGGAAATGGCCAGATGGTGGCGTTTCTCGCTGCCTCGCGCGGAGCTGTGGATCGTTTCTATGCGGCTGCGCTCGCCAGTGGCGCCACGAGCGAGGGCGCGCCCGGTCTCCGGCCCGAGTATCACCCGGATTATTACGGGGCCTATGTTAGAGACCCGGAGGGCAACAAGCTCTGCGCTTGTTGCCATTCCCCGGACTAAATCGCATCACTCGCAAACCTCTATCCATCGCACGACTCGGGCGACTAGCCGACCTTTGCGGCCCGCTGCGTCTGACCCGGCAGATCCTCCCGCGTCCAACCGCCGCCTAGCGCCCGGACCAAGCCGACGCTGGCCTGAAGCTGGCGGGTGCGGAGGGTCTGCAGGGTCTGCTCGGCATCGAGCCGGGCGCTCTGGGCCGTCACCACCTCGAGGTAGTTCACCGCGCCGGCGCGATATCGCGTCAAGGCCAGGTCTTCGGCCCGGGCCGCCGCCGTCAGGGCCGCCTGCGCGTCGCCTGCAGCCACGTCGAGGCGATTTAGCAGCGCCAGGTTGTCCTCCACCTCCTGGAAGGCGCGCAGAACGTCGGCGCGGTAGGCGGCGGCGCTCGCGGCGAACTCCGCCTTGGCGGCGCGCAGTTGAGCTTGGCGCAGGCCGCCCTCGAAAAGCGGCATGGCGAGCGCCGGCCCAAGGCTCCACATCTCGTTAGGGGCCGAGAGCAGGGACGTGCCGCCCGTGTTCTGGAAGCCGATCAGGCCGCCCAGGGTGATGTCCGGGAAGAAGGCGGCGTGGGCGACCCCGATCTCAGCGTTGGCGGCGTTGGCGCGGCGCTCAGCCGCGGCGACGTCAGGCCGACGCTGAAGAAGAGTCGAAGGCAAGCCGGTGGGAAAATGCGGCAGGGTGAGCGCGACGGGCGCGGGCGAAAGCGCGAACGACGAGGCCGGAACGTCGACAAGGCTGGCGATGGCGTGCTCCAGCAGCGCTCGCGACGCCGTGACGTTCGCCAGCCGGGACTGGGCGGTCTTTAACTGGTCCTGGGCCTGGGCCACGTCGACACCAGACGCCACGCCCCCGGCATGGCGGTCGTTCACCAGCGTGGCGGCGCGCGAGAAGTCGTCAACGTCTTCCGACAACAGGTGCGCTTCGACATCGAGGCCGCGCAGCTGAACGTAGTCGTCGGCGAGCTCCGCCTCGAGGCTGAGGCGGATGGTCTCGAGGTCGGCGGCGCTGGCCTGGGATTGGGCCCTGGCGGCGGCGATCTGGTTGCGGATTTTGCCCCAGAAATCGAGCTCGTAGCCGATCTGCGCACCAACGGTGTTGGCGGCGTAGACGTCGGGCTGGTTGCTGCCGCGCAGCGGCCGGTTGTTGGATTGCTGGTTCTGGGTCAGGCTGGCGCCGAACCCGATCGACGGGAAAAGCTCGGCCTCGGCCTCGCCGGCCAAGGCGCGCGCCTCATCATAGCGGGCGATTGCCCCGGCGAGGGTCGGATTGGCGGCCTCGATGCGCCCTTCCAGGCCATCCAGCGTCGCGTCACGATAGAACCGCCACCAGGAGCCGCGAGCGATCTCGTCCCGGGGCGTCGCCTGGGTCCAGGGGCCAGTCTCCTTGAACACCGGCGGCGGCGGCGGCGTCACGGGAACCTCGTACCGCGGTGCGAAGGAGCAGCCGGCGAGAAGCACGAGCGCTAGGGCCGCTGATGTCGAGGCGCGGGACATGGTCTCAGGCGCCTCCGGCGACGCGCACAAGATCGCCCTGACCAAGGGAATCCGGCGGGTTGTCGATGACCCGGTCGCCTGGCGAAAGGCCGGCGGCGATATCGAGTCGAGAACCCAGGTCGCGCGCGACGGTGACGTATTTCATCACCACCCGGTCGCCAGGCCCGACCACCGCCACGGCCATGCCCTTGGGCCGGAACAGCGCCGCACTCACCGGTATGGACAGCGCGCCCTGAGCCGCAGGCAGATCGAACGTCACCTGCGCATAATCGCCGGGCTTGAGCTCACCGGCCGGATTGACGATCTGGAGCTCGACCTCTACCGCGCCGGTTCGGCCGCCGACCGCGCCGGCCAAATTGGTGACCTGGGCCTTGAAGGTGCGGCCAGGATACTCCGGAACCGCGAGCATCGCGGTCATGCCTGCCATGACCTTGGCGGACTGGTCCTGCGGGACGCTGACGTAGATGCGCAGGCGATCGATCTTGGAGACGGTGAAAAGTGGCGCATCCGTGGGCGCGCCGGCGGCGATCAGGGCCCCGATGTCGGTGTTGCGGGCGGTGACCACGCCGTCGAACGGCGCGACGATGCGCTTGAATCCCTCTTCGGCGCGCAGTTGCTCGACCGCGGCGCGGGCCGCGTTGGTGATCGAAGTCTTGGCGGCGAGATCGCCAGCCTTCTCGTCCGCTTCCTGGTGCGAGACGGCGTCCTTGGCGAGCAGCCCCGCCCAGCGTTGAGATGTGATGGCCGCGAGACGCTGGTTCGCCTGGGCGGTCGCCAGGTCCGCTTGCGCCCGCACCAATTGCTGGTCGAGATCGGGCGTGTCGATCAGAGCGAGGAGTTGCCCCGCTTTCACCCGCGCGCCAATATCGGTGTACCAAGCCTTGAGGTAGCCATTCACACGGGCATGGATTTGGGCGTCGAAGAACGGCTGGATGGCGCCCGGCAGCACTAACGTAGAGGCGGCGGCGCCACTTTCGGGGCGGACCACCGCCACGGTCGGAATAGCCTGCTGGCGGGTGAAGTCGCTGGTCGCACGATCGGCCGCCAAGCGGCCGAGCAGGCCGACGATGACGATCACCGCCGCGACGGCGAGGCCGATCAGGCCGACCAGCTTCAGGCGCGAGGAGGGCCGAAGGTGCGGCCCCGGCGGAGGCTCATGCAGGCTGGACAACGGCGCCTCCGAGGTTGGGCGCGCCGGCCGGACGCGGCCTCTTTTCGCCGTGGACGAGACTGAAGACGACCGGCACGAAGAGGAGTGTGGCGCAGGTGGCGAAGATCAGGCCGCCAATGACCGCCCGCCCGAGCGGCGCGTTCTGCTCGCCGCCTTCGCCAAGTGCGAGCGCCATCGGCGCCATGCCGATGATCATCGCCAGCGCCGTCATCAGCACCGGTCGAAAGCGCGTCGTACCGGCCTCGAGCGCCGCCTGGATCGCATCGCCCGTCTCCTCCAGCCGCTCGCGGCAGAAGCTCACCACCAGGATCGAATTGGCGGTCGCCACGCCCATGCACATGATCGCGCCGGTGAGCGCAGGGACCGACAGGGTCGTGCCGGTCATGAACAGCATCCACACGATGCCGGCCAGCGCGGCCGGCAGGGCCGTGATGATCACGAACGGATCGAGCCAGGACTGGAAATTCACCACGATCAGCAGGTAGATGAGCACGACCGCCGCGGCCAAACCGAAGAACAGACCACTGAACGCTTGGTTCATGGTGGTGACCTGACCGCGTAGCACGACGCTGGCGCCTCGGGGCACGTCTTGGCTGGTCGCCCTGAGAACCTTCTGGATATCATGCGCCACCGAGCCCAGGTCGCGGCCTTGGGTGGTGGCGTAAATGTCGAACGCCGGCTCGATGGCGTAGTGAGTGACGACAGCCGGTCCGACGGTGGGTTGAATGTCGCTGATCGCGCTCAGGATCTGCATGTTCGAGCCGGGGGCGCCGGTGACCGGGATGTTTTCGACCTTGGACAGCGTGTCGATGTCGTACTGCGGCGTCTGGGCCACGATTGGATAGGACACGCCGTTGCGAGGGTTGAGCCAGAAGGCGGGCGAGGTCTGGAAGGTGCCGGAAAGATTGCCGACCAAGGTCCGGGTCACGTCCAGTTCGGTGATGCCCAGCTCGTCGGCGCGAGTACGGTCTACGTTCACATTGAGCTGCGGATAGTTGACCGCCTGTTCGATCCGCGCATCGACCACGCCAGACACGCGGCTCGTCGCCTTGAGCAGTTCATCCGCGTAGGCCTTGTTCGCCACGGCGTCGGGACCGGACACCACCAGATCGATCGGGGCCGGCGCGCCGAAATTGAGAATTTGGCTGACGATGTCCGACGGGAGAACCGCGAAGTCGACGCCCGGAAACTCCCGGGGCAGGGTTGTGCGCAGCTTCTTCACATAACCGGCGGTGGGCGTGTGTCCCTTATTGAGGGTGATGGTGAGGTCGCCATCCTGCGGACCGATGGTTCCAGTGCTGCTGTAGGCGCGGTTGATGCCACTCACCGGCATGCCGATGTTGTCGACGATCACGCCGAGCTGGTCCGGCGGAATGATCCGACGGATGGCCTCTTCCACGCGGTCGAAGACCGCGGCGGTCTGTTCGTCGCGGGTTCCGATCGGCGCTCGGACGTGCAGGCTGATCTCGCCGGCGTCGACCGCTGGAAAGAAGTTTTCACCCAAAAACGGCGCCAGGAGGAACGAAGCGGCCACGAAAGACATGAATCCGATGAGGAACGGGCGGCGATTGTTCAGCGCCAGTTCGAGCAATCCCCGGTAAAATGCCCGAAAGCGGGTGAAACGCGCTTCGAAGGCGTGCTGAAATCGGACGAGCGGATTTCGCGAGGGCCTGCGGCGTAGCGCCTTCCCGTGATCCTCGAGCACGTAGTCCGGGTGGCCGCCCATTCCCCCGCCCGTGTGCTGCCTTAGCAGGTACATCGCCATCGTGGGCACGAGCGTGCGAGACAGGATGAAAGAGGAGATCATCGCGAACACCACGGCCTCAGCCATGGGAACGAACAAAAATCCGGAGATGCCCGGCAGGAAAAACATCGGGACGAAGGCGATGCAGATGCAGAGCAGCGAGACGAAGGCCGGCGTCACGATCTGTTGCGAGCCGTCAAGGATGGCTGTTCGCACGTCCTTGCCGCGCTCGAGGTGCCAGTTGATGTTCTCGATGGTGACGGTGGCGTCGTCCACGAGGATTCCCACGGCCAGCGCCAAGCCGCCGAGCGTCATCAGATTGAGCGTCTGGCCGAGCGCCGCGAGGGCCGTGATCGAGCCGAGGATGGCCAGGGGAATGGACGTGGCGATGATCAGGGTCGACCGCCAGCTTCCCAGGAACAACAGGATCATGAGGCTCGTGAGCGCCGCGGCGATCACACCCTCGCGGACCACGCCCGCAATGGCCGCCTTCACGAAGATCGACTGATCGGACAGGGGAATGATCTTCAGCGCGGAGGGCAGACCGGCGGCGATCTTTGGGAGCTGCGCCTTTACGCCTGCGACGATGGCCAGCGTCGAGGTCACACCGCTCTTCAGGACCGTCATGAGCACGGAACGCCGACCGTTCACGCGAACGATGTTGATCTGCGGCGGCGCGCCATCGTGAACCCAGGCGACGTCACGGACATAAATGGTCGCGCCGCCGACGGACCTAATGGGTAGGTCGTTGAGGCTGGCGATGTCGGCCGGACTGTTGTTGAGGCTGACATTGTATTCAAACGGTCCGATCTTGGTCGTTCCAGCCGGAATGATCTGGTTCTGAGCGGCGATGGCGTTTTCGACGTCTTGCGCCGAGAGTCCCTTCGACTGCAGAGCGGTGGGATTGAGGTCGATCTGGACCTGACGGACCTTGCCGCCGTACGGCGAGGGAATGGCCGCGCCCTGAACCGTGGCCAGGGCTGGGCGAATGAAATTCTGACCGATGTCGAACAGCTTCTGCTCGCCTAAATTCGGGCCGGATAGCGCCAGCTGCAGAATCGGTACGGTCGAAGCGTTGTAGTTCAGGATGGTCGGCGGGGTGATCCCGGGCGGCATCTGCTTGAGCACCGTCTGGGAGATCGAGGTGACTTGAGCAGTGGCCGTGCGAATGTCGACGCCCGGCTGGAAGTAAATCTTCACGATCCCGAGCCCGTTCACCGAGTTGCTCTCGATGTGCTCTATGTCGTTGACGGAGGATGTCAGGGTCCGCTCGTAGTAGTAGATGACCCGACCGCTCATGTCCTCGGGCGAGAGGCCGCGGTAGGTCCACACCACAGCGATGACCGGTATCCGGATGTCGGGCAAAATATCGGTCGGCGTCTTCAGCGCGGCCAGCGGCCCGAAGATGGCGATGAGGATCGCCATGACGACGAAGGTGTAGGGCTGCCGCAGGGCCAGTCGGACAAGCGCGATCATGCAGAGCCTCGGATGACTGGCCGCCGAGCGCCCCTATGGACGACTCCGACTAAGCGGGGCGCAGCGCGCAGATGAGGATTTCTTTAAACGTCGCGGCGCGGCTCGAACCGATAGCCGTGGCCACGCTGGCCGGCGATGAGCCTCCAGCCTAGCCGCCGCGAGATCCGGGTCTGCAGCCGCGAGATCGCCGCGCGCACCGTCGCCGGATCGACCCCGCCAGCGAGGCCCCACACGGCGTCGCCAATCTCCTGGGCGGTCAGGACCTGACCGGGGCGCCGAGCCAGGAGCTCGACGATCATCCGCTCCCGTGGGGTGAGCGGTACGACCTCGCCGTCCAACACCAGCGCCCCATCGCGCAGGGGTGAGGGCGATCGGCGCCGCGCCGCCGCCTCCAGGCGTCCGGCGATCTCGCGCAACTCGAGCGGCCGGACGAAGCAGGCGTCGGCCCCGCCTCTTAGCGCCTCGGCGATTTGGCGCGACGTCGCGGCGTGGACAACCTGGACGTGGAAAGCGCCCGGCCAGGCGGTAGCGAGGCGCGCCGCCCAGCCTGCCGAAGGGGCGGCGAGGTCGACAACGACAGCGTCAGGCAGCGCTTCGAGCGCGTCCGCGTCCTCCGCCCGTTCGATATCGAGCGCATGTCCGAGTTCGCGCATTCCTCTCTCGACGCGCGGGTCGGGCGCGCCATCGAAAAGGTAGAGAAGGCGCATCTCAGGCCTCGCCCGAACTCAGCGCCCGCGGCCAGCACTGGATCGCCGCTCGCAATCCCGGCTCCGCGTCTTCCAAAACCAGGGCGAAACCATGAAGGTGGGCGATGGCGGCGACGATGCTGAGACCGAGGCCCGCCCCAGGTCGGGTCTGGTCCCGTCGGCTGCGGTAGAATCGGCGGGTGACCGCGGCCCGCTCCTCCGGCGGCACGCCCGGACCGTTGTCGACCACCACCAACTCGGGACCGTCCGGCGCCACGGCCAGCGCCAGAAAGATCGCGCCACCGTGCGGCGTGAACTTGACGGCGTTGTCGATCAGGTTGGCGAGCGCCTCCAGAATCAGATCCGGGTCGGCCTGCACAATGGCCGATCCATGCGCCACGGTCTCCAGCGCAATACCCTTCTCTGCGGCCAGTGGGCGGTAGAGATCGGCGGCCTGCTCCAGAAGGGTCAACAATTCCACCTGGCGGAACCCGGCCCGCCGACGCTGGTTCTCGAACTCCGAGATTCGCAGGATGGCCTTGAAACGCCCCATCAGGGCATCGGTCTCGGCAAGGGCTTCGTCGAGCGTGACGGCGTGGGCCGGGGCCAAGTCGCTCGCCTGTCTAAGCCGTGACAGCAGCAGGCGCAGCCGAGTGAGCGGCGTGCGCAGGTCGTGCGCCACGACGTCGCCGGCGCTGCGCGCCTCGGTGGCCAGACGTTCGATCTCGTCCATCATCTGATTGACGACTCCGGCCAGCATGTCGATCTCGTCATGACGTCCGGCGATCGGCAGACGCACGGCGAGATCGCCCTGGGCGACGCGGAGGCTGGCCTCGCGCACGGCCTGGATGCGGCGCATGGGCTGGATGCTGAGCGCCGCGCCGAGCGCCAGCCCCGCGACCGCCACCAGTCCGCCGCTCCACATCAGGGCGGCCATGATGATTCGTCTGACTTCGGCGAGTTGGTTGGCGAGCCGCCCGACGACCAGGATCTCGCCCCATGGCAGCCGCACCGCCATCACCCGGCAGGTTTCGGGATAGCCCTCGGTCGGACCGAGCTCTCGCGACCGGCCATCCGGCTGCAGATGCGCCAGCCCCGGCGCGTTGCCGGCGATCCGCAGGCCTTCGCGGGAAAACAGGCCATAGATTTCGATGTGCCGAGGATCGTCGTGCACAGCCTGCTCGATGCGTCGTGGCAAGTCGGCGGGGGGAGACGTCTCCAGCGCGGCAGCCTCGACGCGCAGAATCTTGTCGGCCTCGCGTCCGAGATAGCCGGCCGTCTGGGCGTAGATGAGGCCCAGCATGCCGGCCAGAAGCGCCGCCGCCGCAGCGCCGTAGATGAGCGTCCGGCGAAATCGCGACGTGCGCCAGAACGGCGAGATCGCCATCTAGGCCTCGGCGCGGATCGAATAGCCCGCGCCGCGGATAGTCCTGATCAGCGGCGGTGCGCCCGGTGGGTCGATCTTGCGGCGAAGCTGGCCGAGATGAACATCGATGAGGTTGGTGCCAGGATCGAAGTGGTAGCCCCACACCGCTTCGAAGATCATCGTGCGGGTGACCACCTCGCTGGCGTTGCGCATCAGATATTCGAGCAGCTTCATCTCGGTGGGCAGGAGCCGGATCGCCTCCCCGCCGCGACTGACATCGCGGGTGACGAGGTCGAAGGCGAGGTCGGCAACGCGTAGCACCGTCTGGCGTTCCGGCGCGCGCCGACGGCGCAACAGGGCTTCGAGCCGCGCCGACATCTCCTCGACCTCGAAGGGCTTGACCAGATAGTCGTCACCGCCGGCGCGCAGGCCCCTCACCCGCTCGTCGACATCGCTCAACGCGCTGATCATGAGCACTGGTGTCTCGACGCCGGACTCCCTCAGCACGCGGAGGACCGCCAGCCCGTCCAGCCCGGGCAGCATCCGGTCGAGGGTGATAGCGTCGAAGCCGCCCGCCGCAGCGCGCACCAACCCCTCGCGGCCGTCCGCCACCGCTTCAACCTCGAAGCCGCGACTGGTGAGTTCGGCGACGATCTCGCGCGCCGTCGTCTCATCGTCCTCGATGGTGAGCACTCGCGCCATGTCGGCCCTTTCCGCCCCGCATAATGGACGGACCCGACCCGGAGGCAAACAGCACGAAGGGGGCGGATCACTCCGCCCCCTTCGCTCAGCCTCGCTCGCCGTCCTACTGGAACGGATAAAAGCGGAAGCTGGTGAAGATCATGTTCTCGTTGGCGGTCGGAACGTAGCCGTCGCCCTCGAAGCCATCGCGATGGGTGTAGGAGTATTGAACACCCCATTGGAAACGGCCCCACGGGCCCTGGTAGAGACGGTGCCAGAAGCCGGCCGATATCTGGGTGAGATAGTGAGTGTTGCCCACGCAAGTCGACGATGACGTACCTTCGATCGCGCACCCTGAGTCATTGTAGTTCGGGTTGCCGATGCCGTTGTAAATCGTGCCGTCGATCGAGGCGTAGGCTTTCTCGCGCTCCTCGCCGCCGTAGGCGTAGACGTCGAGCTTCGTGCCCACGTGACCGATCAGGCCGACGAGGGCTTGCCACTCACTGATTGGGTGCAGGTTGCCGTTGACGTCGATGGTCGCGTCCGGAAGCTGACCCGAGCCATAGCGGCCGATACCCTTGCCGGTCAGACCCGAGAGTTGCAGGTCCAGAAAGCCCGGAACCACCTGGGCGTAGACGCCGGCGCCGACGCCGCCGCCGGAGGTCGACTCGTTGGTGATCGAGCCCGGCACTCCGATGCGGGCGTAGAAGTTGCGGTACAGGCCGTAGACCTCGGCGTGGATATTGTGACCGGCGAGGTCTTCGTCGGCGGCCACCTTGGCGATCACGTCGGGCCACTTGTTGAGCGAGAGGCTGTTGGCTGAATTGAACTGTCCGCTGCCGGTCTCGGTGTCGGTGATCGTGACTCCCTTGATATAGTTGCCACTGGTGTAGAAGGTCGTCGCCGGGCTCTCGACCGACACGCCGAACGAGATGTGGCTGTCGGTCGTGTAACTCAGGCGCACCTGCGGCTGGCGGGCCCAGCTGAAGCCCACGACGTACTGCGCGTCGATGGTCAGCGGCGAGAGTTCGGTCCGTGGCGTGAGCCCATCCTTGGTCAGGGTGGCCAGCGACCAGCTCTGGCCGGCCAGGAAGTGCACGGTTCCGGCCCCCTCCATCCAGTCGATCGTCGTATAGAGATTGCGGATCCGCGGGTTGTAGGAGTTGCTCTCGTTGGAGTTTGCCGTCTGGGCGGCGCCGAGGAAGTCGAACTCGCCGTAGCCGCTGATCTTGATCGTGTCGCTGACGTTGGCCTGCGCGAGGGCCGAAATCCGGCTCTGGCGAGCAGAGAAGCGCGTCTCGGCGGTGTGGCCGGCCGGCGTCTGGGCGTAGGGGATACCGCTGAAGCTCGAGCCCACGTCCGTCGTTTCGGCGTGCTGACGGAAGATGGTTTCGAGAGCCGTGAAGCCGCCGAGCTGCAGGCTCGCGCCCTTGATGTAGAGCTTGTCGGTCTTGGGCGCGTTCTTGGCGACCTCGTCCTTCACTTCGCCTGGAATCGTCTGGATCGCTGCGTCGGCGCGCTGCTGAGCGGCCTGGGCGCGGGCGTCGGCGTCGGCGAGCTGCGCTTTGAGCTGGTCGATTTGGCCTTGGTTCTGGGCCTGGCTGGAGGCTTCGGCGTCGCGTGAGGCCTTAAGGCTCTGAACCTCGGACTTCAGTTCGTCGATCTCGGATTGCAGCTGGGCCGAGCCATCCGCGTGCGCCGCAGTGCGGGCGACGCGATGATGGTGGCGAGTGGCGGCATGAGCAGCGAATCCGGACGATAGCGCGAGCACGATGCTCAACGCGGCTCCGCCGGCCAGCGAAGTCTTGAATGACATTGTCTCTAAGGTCCCCGTGCAGCCCCCGGTTTTCGGGGGGTAGCTGGGCGAGTAGCAAAGTTGTGCGACGGTTATGTGTAGGCCGGGTCGGAAAGGCGTTGCGGGATGGCGCCGCCGCCCTTGTCACAAATCCTACAATGACGCTGGATAGAGCAGGCGTCGGACCCGCCCCCGGCTCGGACGACGCCGCGCGGGCACGAGGAGACAATTATGAACAAGCTATTCGCCGTCGCAGCGGTCGCCACGGCGGCCGTTTGTGGCGCAGCTGCGGCCGCCAGTCTGTCGGGCGCCGGCGCCACCTTTCCGGCCCCGGTCTACGCCAAGTGGGCGGAAGACTATAAGGCCGCGACCAGCAACACCCTGAACTATCAGGCCATCGGTTCGGGCGGCGGCATCAAGCAGATCGAAGCCGGGACCGTGGACTTCGGCGCTTCCGACATGCCTCTGAAGGCTGACGACCTGGCCAAGAACGGCCTGCAGCAGTTCCCCACCGTGGTCGGCGGCGTGGTGCCGGTGGTCAATCTGCCCGGGATCGCGCCGGGCGGCATCAAGCTGTCGGGCCCGATCATCGCCGACATCTACCGCGGCATCGACAAGTTCTGGGACGAGCCGGTCATCAAGTCGTTCAACCCGGGCGTGAAACTGCCCCATCTGCCGATCACCGTGGTGCACCGCTCCGACGGCTCGGGCACGTCCTTCCTGTTCACCAGCTTCCTGTCGGGCAACGCCGCTCACTGGGCCTCAGGTCCCGGCGCCGGGACCTCGGTCAACTGGCCGGTCGGCATCGGTGGCAAGGGCAACGACGGCGTTGCGGCCTTCGTCAAGCAGACGCCGGGCTCGATCGGCTACGTCGAGTACGCCTACGCCAAGCAAAATCGCATGGTCTACGCACTCCTCAAGAACAAGGCTGGCCGCTGGGTGGCGCCGGACGCGGCCGCCTTCGCCGCCGCCGCCGCCAGCGCCAAGTGGACGGCCGCGCCTGGCTACTATGTGCTTCTGCTCGACCAGCCGGGCGCCAACGCGTGGCCGATCAGCGGCGCGACCTTCATCCTAATGCATTCCAAGCAGACCAATCCGCAGACGGGCCATGACGTCCTGGCCTTCTTCGACTGGGCCTATAAGAATGGCAACCCGGCCGCGCAGTCGCTCGACTACGTGCCGTTGCCGGACACGGTGAAAGGCCTGATCCGCAAGTCCTGGCTCAAGATCACCGGGCCGGACGGCAAGCCGGTCTATAAGTAAGCCGCCGAGGCCGGCGGGAGCCCTTCCCGCCGGCCATTTACCTCCGACGCGATAGGCCATGTCGACCGCCGAGATCTCAGCCGCCGATCCCGCCTTTCGCCGACCCGCTTCGGCCCGGGGCGCGACCCTCGAACCGCTGTTCCGCGGCGCCTGCTTCGCCGCCGCGACCGCTCTGCTGGCGGCGCTCGGCGGCGTGCTGGTGGCCCTGTTTATCGGCGGCTGGCCGGCCATCGCCAAGTTCGGCCTGGGATTCCTGACCAACGTCACCTGGGATCCGGTGCAGGACGTCTATGGCGCGGCCGGCCCGATCGTCGGCACTCTCATCACTTCGGCGCTCGCGCTGCTCTTCGCCCTGCCCGTGGCGGGTGGCGTGGCTTTCTTCCTGGTCGAACTCTGTCCGCCCGTGTTGCGGCGACCGATCGGCACGGCCGTCGAGCTCCTGGCCGGTATCCCCTCCATCGTCTACGGCATGTGGGGACTCTTCGTCTTCGCGCCGGTGTTCGCCCAGTGGGTGGAGATCCCGGCCATGGGCGCGGCGCCGGCCGGCACCATCTGGTCGACCCTGGTCCAAGGCATCCCCAACGGTTCAGGCATCCTAGCGGCCTCGATCATCCTGGCGATCATGATCCTGCCGTTCATGGCCGCCACCCTGCGCGAGCTGTTGCAGACCGTGCCGGCCCAGGTGCGCGAGAGCGCCTATGGGCTGGGCGCCACCACCGGCGAGGTGGTGATGAAGGTCACCCTGCCCTACGTGCGCCGCGGGGCGATCGGCGCGGTGATGCTGGGCCTCGGCCGGGCGCTTGGCGAGACCATGGCCGTCACCTTCATCATCGGCAACTCGCACGACTTTCCCAAGGGCCTGTTCGACGCCGGCTCGACCATCGCCTCGACCATCGCCAACGAGTTCAACGAGGCGAGCGGCATGCAGCAGTCGGCCCTGATCGCCCTGGGGCTGGTATTGTTCCTGATCACCTTCACGGTGCTGGCCCTGGCGCGGCTCCTGCTGCGCAATCAGGCGAGGGTCTGACATGGCCCTCTCCGCCGCCCGCATCGGCCGTCGCCGCGCCGCCAATGTGGTCTTCGTCGGCTTTTGCTTCCTGGTGACGGCTCTGGCCCTCGCCGCCTTGGCGCTGATCCTCGGCTCGCTGTTGGCCCAAGGTGTGGGCGGGCTGTCGCTTAACGCGTTCACCATGTCGACGCCGGCGGCCGGCTCACCGGGCGGGCTGATCAACGCCATCGTCGGCTCGATCATGATGTGCACGCTGGCGATGATCATCGCCGTGGCTATCGGCGTGCTGGCCGGCACCTGGCTGTCCGAATACGCCGGCGACAGCAGCTACGGTAGCGTGGTGCGGTTCCTCAACGACGTGCTGCTCTCCGCTCCGTCAATCCTGGTCGGTCTCTTCGTCTACGAAATCCTGGTGGCGCCGTTTCACGGTTTCTCCGGCTTCGCTGGCTCGGTCGCCCTGGCGCTGCTGGCCGTGCCGGTCATCACCCGCACCACCGAGGACGTGCTCAAGCTGCAGCCTACATCCCTGCGGGAGTCGGCGGTGGCTCTGGGGACGCCGTTCTGGCGCGTGGTCCAGAACGTGCTCTGGCGCGCCGCCTCCAGCGGTATCGTCACCGGCGCGCTCCTGGCCTTCGCGCGGATCAGCGGCGAAACCGCGCCGCTGCTGTTCACGGCCCTCAACAACCAGTTCTTCAACTGGAACATGACCAAGCCCATGGCCAACCTGCCGGTGGTGATCTTCCAGTTCGCCTTGACGCCCTACCCGGACCTCAACAAGCTTGCCTGGGCCGGGGCGCTGATCATCGCCGTGTCGGTTCTGGCGGTGACCATCATCGCCCGCGTCGTTTCGAGGAACTCCGAGCCGTCATGACCGACACAGCGCCAGAGCCGCTCGCGCCGGACTCCGTGGAGGCGGTCGACCGGGCCATTACGCCAGGTTCCGACAACTCGATCATTCAGATCGAGCCCAGCCAGACCAAGATCGATATCCGCGACGTCGATTTCTACTATGGCAAGGGACAAGCCCTGAAGGGCGTCTCCATGTCGATCGCGCGCCAGGCGGTGACGGCTCTGATCGGACCGTCGGGCTGCGGCAAGTCGACCCTGCTGCGCACCCTCAACCGGATGTACGGGCTCTATCCGGGCCATCGAGCCAGCGGTTCGATCCTGTTCGACGGCGAGGACATCCTCGGGCCGCGGGTGAACCTCTCGCTGCTCCGGGCGCGGATCGGCATGGTGTTCCAGAAACCCACCCCCTTCCCGATGTCGATCTATGACAACGTCGCCTTCGGCGTGCGCCTCTACGAAAATCTCTCGCGGTCCGACATGAACGATCGGGTGGAAGATTCCCTGCGGCGGGCCGCCCTGTGGGAGGAGGTCAAGGACAAGCTCCCGACTTCGGGGCTCGGCCTCTCCGGCGGCCAGCAGCAGCGGCTGTGCGTCGCCCGCTGCATCGCCGTGCGCCCCGAGGTGCTGCTGCTCGACGAGCCGACCTCGGCGCTGGACCCGATCTCCAGCGCCCGGCTGGAAGAGACCATCACCCAGCTGAAGAGCGACTACACGATCGTCATCGTCACCCACAATCTCGGTCAGGCCGCCCGGCTCTCCGACTACACGGCCTTCATGTACCTCGGCGAGCTGGTGGAATACGGCGAGACCGGCGCCATTTTCACCAGGCCCGTCACCCGCCGCGCCTCGGATTACATCACCGGCCGGTTCGGCTGAGGTTTATATTGACCAAGCTAGACCTGGGGCTTTTAGAGGCGATCTGTCACATTCCTCTCATAGAGTCGTGTCATCGAAACCACTTACGCGGAGTACTTTAGACGCGCCATGGAACACACCGTAAGGGCATATGACGCCGAGCTGGACGCCATCACGGCCGAGCTCGCGCGCATGGGCGGCCTGGCCGAAGCCGAGATCGCCGATGCGCTACGCGCCATTGCCGACCGTGACGTCGCCCTCGCCCAGACGGTGATCGAACGCGATGCGCGCCTCGATGCGCTGGAATCCGACATCCAGCAGAAAGCGATCCGACTGATCGCTATCCGCCAGCCGGTGGCTGACGACCTGCGCCGCACGGTCGCTGCGATCAAGATCAGCGGCGATCTCGAGCGCTGCGGCGACCTGGCCAAGAACATCGCCAAGCGCGCCGTAGTGATCTCAGAATCCGAGCCCCTTACGCCGGCGACCAGCTCCATCGAGCGGATGGGCGAGCTGGTGGCGATGCGGCTCAAGGAGGTGCTGGACGCCCTTTCGGCGCGGGACGTGGACCGGGCCGTCGTCGTCTGGACCGAGGACCATGAGGTCGACGAACACTACGAGGCGATCTTCCGTGAGCTTCTCACCTACATGATGGGTGATCCTAGGTTGATCACCGCCTGCGCCCACCTCCTGTTCGTGGCCAAGAACCTGGAGCGGATCGGCGACCACGCCACCAACATCGCCGAGGATCTCTATTTCGAGATCACCGGAACGCCGCTGGGCGATCACCGGCCCAGACACGGCGACATGGGCGCCCATGAGCACTGAACCTCGCCGCGCGCTTTCAACCACGCTGCTGGTCGTGGAGGACGAGGACTCCCTCGCCACTCTGCTCCAGTACAACCTGGAGAAGGAGGGCTACGGCGTCACCGTTTGCGCCGACGGCGAGGAAGCCCTGATCCGCATCGACGAGCGGCTGCCCGACCTCGTCATCCTTGACTGGATGCTGCCCAACGTTTCGGGGATCGAGGTGTGCCGGCGCCTGCGGCAGCGGCCCGAGACACGCAATCTGCCCATCGTCATGCTAACCGCGCGCAGCGAGGAGAGCGATCGCATCCGCGGCCTCGACACCGGGGCCGACGACTACGTGGTCAAGCCGTTCTCCATGACCGAGCTAACGGCCCGCATCCGCGCCGTCCTGCGTCGCATCCGGCCCGGACTGGCGGAAGACCGGGCGCATCACGGCGACATCACCATCGACCGGGTCGCGCACCGGGTGCGGCGCGCCGGCTCGGAAATTCACCTAGGGCCCACCGAGTTTCGCCTGCTCGACCACTTCATGCGCCACCCCGGACGCGTCTTCTCGCGCGAGCAACTGCTCGACGCGGTCTGGGGCTCCGACGTCTACGTCGAGACGCGCACGGTGGACGTGCATATCGGCCGGCTGAGGCGCGCCCTCTGCGGGGCCGCGGGCGCCGATCCCATCCGCACCGTGCGTTCGGCGGGCTACTCGCTCAACCTCTGAGCCCGCTTTTGGGGTTCAGTGCATCCAAGCCGGCGTGCTGTTGCCGGTCTGCATGAAGAAATAGATCAGGACCACGAGCAGGATCGCGCCGACGACGCCCATGGCGATGACGACGTAGGATTCCAGCTTCTCGGCGATGTGCCGGTTCTTGTGATGGACCGGAGCGTGTTCGCCCGGTTCCACGGCGTTCTGTTCCATAGCGTTTCCTCGCGAAGTGTTCGCGCGCCCGGGGGCCTGTCTGCCGCAGACCTCGCCAAGCACACAAACTGCTGTGCTCAACAACCGTTCCTGGCTGATCTCGATTTTCGGCCAAGATCTCGCGCGTAAAGATTAAGCACGCACTTCTCGCGGGTCAATGTTCGCACCCCGACGAGGGCGGCGACGACTGCGCCACTCCTTGCCCAGCTTGGCGTTGAGGATCGGATGCGCTCAGCCGATCCGCACACCCATGCCGCCATCGACGGGGAGAATCACTCCGGTGATGAAGGCCGCCTCGTCCGAGGCCAGGAAGAGGATGGCATTGGCCGTATCCCAGCCCGCGCCCATCTTGCCGCGCAGCGGCACGCGGCCGTCGCGCTCTTCCCGGACCTCGACGATCGACCGACCGCTTGCCTCGGCGATGCCGGCGACGGCCATGGGGGTATCCATGAAACCCGGCGCCACCGCATTGCAGCGCACACCATAGCGGCCATTGGACTGAGCAACACTGGTGGTCAGCCGGTTCACGCCGGCCTTGGAGACCTCGTAGGCGATCTGGCCGCCGCCCGCGACCGCGGCCAGGGACGAGACATTGACGATCGCCCCGCCCGCCTGGGCGCGCATCACCGGCAGCGCCGCCTGGATCGTCCACAGCGTGCCGGAGAGGTTGACCGACAGGGTCCGCTCCCAGACCTTGGCGTCGATGCGGTGGGCGGGCCCGTCGCCGCCGCCGATGCCGACGTTGTTGACCAGGATGTCCAGGCGCCCCCAGGCCTCCACGCCGGCCTGGACCAGGGCGGCGCAGTCCGCCTGGCGGGTGACGTCGGCCGCGAAAGCGCGCGCCTCGCCACCGGCCGCGACGATCTCCGCCGCCACCGCCTCGGCCCGCTCGGCGATCCGATCGACGCAGAGGACCCGCGCGCCCTCGCGAGCGAAGATGAGGGCCGTGGCGCGGCCGTTGCCGATGGTCTCGCCCGGGGTTTGGCCGGCGCCGACGACGATCGCCGTCTTTCCCGCCAGCCGCATTTCAGAAGGCCGCCAGGTCCGGATCCAGCGTCAGGCCCGCGTCGAGCTGCACGCCGAAGCTGTTCAGCATCATCGACACCTGGGTGTACTGGCCGACGGTGAAGACCACATCCATGCGCTGCTTGTCGTCGAAGTGGTCGCCGAGCGCCGCCCAGGTGGTGTCGGTGATGAACTGGTCGGCATGCAGCTCGTCTGTGGCGTGGATCAGCGCTCGCTCGGCAGAGGTCCAGCCCGGCGCGTCGGCGCCCGCCTTGATGCGGCCGATCTCGTCCGCGGTCAGGCCTTCGCGCAGGCCGATGGCCTCGTGCTGGGCGAATTCGTAGCCGGAGCGGCACAGGAAGCCGGTGCGCAGGATGACGATCTCGCGCTCGCGCGGCGGCAGGGCGTTGCGCCGCGACAGCACATAGCCGCCCCAGTCCAGGAACCGCGCCAAGGCCTTGGGCGCGTGGGCCAGGGTCAGGAAGATGTTGAACGGCCGCCCGGGGAACGACTTCAGCGCCTCGCGCTGGTCGTCGTTCAGCCGGTCTGGATCGACGGGCGTGATGCGAGGGCTTCTGAGGCGCATGGCGGTCTTCCCTTCGTGGTCAGCCGGCGGCGCGCTGTTCTTCTTCGGTGGCGCGGGGCGGCTTCAGCGCGCTGGCCAGGGTTGTGCGATCGAGGATTTCGGACACCTCGTCGCGGACCTCGCCCATGACCCGGCGCAGGATGCAAGTCGCCTCGTCCTCGCAGTCGTCGCAGCGGCGGTAGAAGGCGCGGCTGGCGCAGGAGATCAGCGCCAGGGGGCCATTGGTCACCCGCATGACCTCGCCGAAGGTGATCAGGTCCGCCGGCCGCGCCAGCCGATAGCCGCCCAGCTTGCCGCGTGTGCTCTCCACCAGTCGAGCCCGGCGCAGGTCCGACATGATCGCCTCGAGGAACTTGCGCGGTATGTTCTCCTCGGCGCTGATCGTGCCGACGTCGCGCGAGGCGCCGTCATTGCGCGCCAGGTTGAGCAGGGCCTTGATGGCGTAACGTCCGCGTTGTGAGAGCATCTAAGTCTATAGGTCGCCTCTGGATGGTTCCGGCTTACGCCCAATCGGGCCGCGGGCGCAATTGGGACGCGGCTGCCCGGGACTGCCTCAGTCTGAATGTCGATGCTTCGTCAGCGCCCAGATAACCGTGGCAATCGCCAATGGTCCGAAATTGTTCGCTGCACTGGTCGCTAGGTTCATCGGATCGCTGAGGCGCCCGTACTGGAGCATCACAGGCAGTCCCAAGCGCCCCAAATGGCGCAGATCACGAAGATTAATAGCCAGAGGCGCTGCGCCAATTCGCCCCCTTCTCGTAAGGCCCGCGCACGTTGGCCGGGACGTTCGCTGCATCAACCCGCGCCAGCACCTCGTCAAAGCTAATGAACGTGTCGGCGATCCTGGCTTGCATGGGCGCCGTCATCTTCAGCTTTGGTTCGGCGCGCCGACCAGGTGAGCCTTGATGAGATCGAGCGGGTGCGGATTTGACGCTGAAGGGTGTTGTCCACAGTCCCACGTCTTATTGATGGAGCTGAGAGCCGCGGTCCTGTCCCCCCGCATCTAAATTGCCCCTGATGGGTCGCCCAACGAGTAGCGGCTGCGCACACGCGGCGGCGTCGCGGAGCGTTGGCGTCTCGCCCACAGCTTTCCTTGAATGAGGTGAAAGACGCGGAAACTTCAGCCATCCGCCTTCGCCTCATGGACTAAGGCCGCAACGAGGCGAGATAGGCGGCGATCGCGATCCGGTCCTGCGCGCCCAGATGCGCAAGCTCCTGCGCCATGGGAGCCGCTGCGGGCCCGCCGCGAAAGCCGTACTGCATGTCGTAGAGCTGGCGAACAAGGTAGCTCGGTGATCGGCCGGCCAGCGGCGGCGCAAATGAGTTTCCTTGAAGCCGGGCGCCGTGACAGCCGCCGCACGGCGCCGCGCCGGCTCCGCTCCTCACCAGCGCGCGACCCCGCGCGACGCTGCCGGGCGGCGCATAGGCCGTGATCGGCGACCGCCAGTCGCCGGCGGCGAAGGCCGCGAGATCGTCAGGCAGTTCAAGAATCCGCTGGCCGAGCGCCTCCTCGCCACCGCCCGTGGCTCGGGCGAGGAAGAAGCCCATGACCGCGGTCTTGGGCGCCATCGCCGCCTCGACGACTTTGATGCGAGAGCGGTACCGCAGCCGGGAGAAATAGTCGGCGGACGCCCTCACCTCGGCATCGCTGGCCGCCAGGGCCATCTTCATCATGACGTTGCGGCACGCGGCGGCTCGAGGCACGGCGCAGCCCCGCCGCCCGGCCCGGAACTCGTTGACCTGCGCCACGATATAGTCGGCGGGAAGAGCGGAGAGCGCGGCGTTGTCTGGCTCGCCGGCCCCCGTCGCCAGATGGCAACGGCTGCAGCTGGCCAGCTTCGGCGCCTGAGCGTGTCCGTGCGCCACGGCCTCCGGCATGGCCGGATGATCGTTGGGGAACCAGTCCCGCGCGCCGAAGGGATCGTCTAGTTGATCAGGCGCGAGGTTGATCCTGGAGCCCGGCACGGTGACCCGCCCGGCCTTCGGCCCCGGGTCAGCCGCCTTCTGGTAGATCACGTAGGCCCAATCCGGCGGCGGATCATCGACCGGCGGGTTCTCGCCGGCCGCTGGCGCGGCGCCGCAGAGGGCGCCGCAGAGCAGGAACAACCCCAGGATGCCAGTGGCGCCGGCCGCCCAACATTTCCACATGTCGCCCCCGCGTGTGGTGTCCCTTGACCGCGCCGATCACGCTCGCGGTTTTATCTAGCCCGTCTTATTCACGGTGACGATGACTTGAGTGCCGTCGGGGGGTGGTGAGGCTCGGGCGCGGGTTGTCGCTGCGCCTTTTTCATCTCTGTTTGGCCTGGTTTTGATCTCCTTGGGGGTTGGGACGAGGGGTTTGGCGGTTCCGGAGCTTTGCCCCTGGGCTCAAGCGGGCGCGGGCCACAGAGCGATGGCAAGGTGTCGGAACAGAGCGGCGTCGGGGCAAGCGGCGGCGAAGGCGATGCGGATGCGGTCGGCGGTTTCGCGGATGCGTGCGCCGATCTCGAGGAGCCCGAGGCGCAGGGTGGGGCCACGACCCCCGAACTTGCCGATGACGATGATCTTCACGCGATGCTCCGAGCTTTCGGTAAGCATAATGGTGCGAGGGCGGTCGTGCAGCGGGCTACCTAACCAATCTCAAACTGAGGCAGTTCCGGCTGCCCCTCTCCCTTGACCTGACCCCGAGGAAGGGCTGCAACAGCGCCCTGTTTCGCGGAGGACCGCTTGAGCTCGACGACCGTCTCCCTGGCCGATGGTTTCGATGCGGCGACCCACGCCGACTGGAGCGCGCTGGTCGAGAAGACCCTCAAGGGGGCCCAGGTCGAGACCCTGACGAGCCCTGGCCCGGACGGCCTTGCCATCGCGCCGCTCTACGAGGCGAGCCTGGAGCCGACGCCGTTCGCTCCCGCCCCGCGGGGCGGCGAGCGGCCGTGGGATATTCGCACGAAGGTGCGTCATCCGAGCCGTACGGCCGCCCGCACCGCGGTGCTCGAGGACCTGGCGGGCGGGGCGGCCTCGGTGGTCCTGGCCCTGCGCCAGCCGAGCGTCGAAGGCGTGGCCATCGCCTCGGCGGCGGAGATGGCCGAGACGCTTGAGGAGGTGCTGATCGACGTCGCGCCGATCGGCCTCGACGCCGGCTTCCTGGGATCGCAGGCGGCCGACTGGCTGAGCGCCGCGGCCAAGGGCTCGCCCGCCGCGCCGCTCGCCCTGCATCTCGACCCCCTCTCCGCCTTCGCCGGCGCGGGGGCGAGCCCGGGGCCGATCGAGAGCCATCTGATCTCGGCGGCCGGAACCGCCGCGCGTCTCGCGCAAGTCCATCCGCGGGCCAGCCTGTTCCTGGCCTCGGGCGCGGTCGTTCACGAGGCCGGCGGCGGCCCGGCCGAGGAGCTGGCCTTCGCGCTCGCCGCCGCCGTCGCCTATCTCGAGGCCTCGACCCGGGCCGGGGTGTCGCTCGAGGCGGCGGCCCGAGGCCTGGTTCTCGGCCTGACGATCGACAGCGATCCGCTCGTCTCGATCGCCAAGCTGCGGGCGGCGCGCATGGCCTGGACTCGCCTCGCCGGGGCCTGCGGGATCGACACGCTGGCCCGCATCGAGGCCCGCGCCTCGCGGCGGATGCTGACCCGGGCCGAGCCGTGGACCAACCTGGTGCGGCTCACCGCCGCTGGCCTCGCCGCCGCGGTCGGCGGGGCCGACGCCATCGTGCTTGGCGCCTTCACCGACGCGCTCGGCCTGCCCACCGCCTTCGGTCGGCGGATGGCGCGCAACACCCAGCTGATCCTGATGGAGGAGGGCCACGTGGGCGCGGTGGCCGACCCGACGGCCGGGGCCGGCGCCTTCGAGGCCCTGTCGCGCGATCTCGCCCGCGTCGCCTGGGCGCGGTTCAACGCCATCGAGGCGGCCGGCGGCGCCGTCGCCGCCCTGCGCGACGGCCTGATCGCCCGCCAGGTCGAGGCCGAACGAGGGCAGCTCGCCGAGGCCCTGGCCTCCGGCGCCCAGCGCATCGTCGGCGTCACCGAGTTCCAGGCCGCCGAGCTTCGCCCTGCACCCGTCGAAGAGGCGCCAGCGCCGACGACCCCGGCGCCGGAGGCTCGCCTGCCGGGGCCGGACAGCCAGTGCCCGGCGCTCACCCCCCTCTTCCTGGAGGACCTCGCGGCGTGAGCGCCTTCCCGGACTTCGCCACCCTGCCCTTCGAGACGGCGCCGGTCGCGGCGCCGAAGGCCGCAGCCGAACCGTTGCTCACCGCCGAGGGTATCGAGATCCGCTCGGCCTATGGCCCGGCCGACGCGGCGGGCCTGGACTTCGTCGGCGGCTGGCCGGGCCTGGCGCCATTCCTGCGCGGCCCCTACCCGACCATGTACCGCACCAATCCGTGGACGGTGCGGCAGTATGCCGGCTTCTCCACGGCCGAGGAGTCAAACGCCTTCTACCGCCGCAACCTGGCCGCCGGTCAGATGGGCCTCTCCGTGGCCTTCGACCTCGCCACCCACCGCGGCTACGACTCCGACCACCCGCGGGTCAGGGGCGATGTCGGCATGGCCGGCGTCGCCATCGATTCGATCCTCGACATGCGCACGCTTTTTTCGGGCATCCCGCTGGACCAGATGAGCGTCTCGATGACCATGAACGGCGCGGTGCTGCCGATCCTGGCCCTCTACATCGTCGCGGGCGAGGAGCAGGGCGTGGCCCACGCCCGCCTCACGGGGACCATCCAGAACGACGTCCTCAAGGAGTTCATGGTCCGCAACACCTACATCTACCCGCCGGCCCCCTCGATGCGGATCATCTCTGACATCTTCGCCTACACGGCCGCGGAGATGCCGAGGTTCAACTCGATCTCGATCAGCGGCTACCACATGCAGGAGGCCGGGGCGTCGCTGGACCTCGAGCTGGCCTACACCCTGGCCGACGGTCTCGACTATGTGCGGGCCGGCGTGGCGGCCGGGATGAGCGTCGACGCCTTCGCCCCGCGCCTGTCGTTCTTCTGGAACGCCGGCATGAACTTCTACATGGAGATCGCCAAGCAGCGCGCCGCGCGGCTGCTGTGGGCCAGGCTGATGCGCGAGACCTTCGCCCCGGCCGACGCCCGCTCGCTCTCCCTGCGCGCCCACACCCAGACCAGCGGCTGGAGCCTGGCGGCCCAGGACGTGTTCAATAATGTGCCGCGCACGACGCTGGAGGCCATGGCGGCGACCGCCGGCCAGACCCAGAGCCTGCACACCAACTCGCTCGACGAGGCCCTGGCCTTGCCGACCGACTTCTCGGCCCGCATCGCTCGCAACACCCAGCTTTTCCTGCAGGCCGAGAGCGGCGTCACCCGGGTGATCGATCCCTGGGGCGGCAGCTGGTTCATGGAGCGCCTGACGCATGATCTCGCCGCCCGGGCGCTGAGCCACATCCGGGAGGTCGAGGCGCTGGGTGGCATGGCCGAAGCCATCGCCCAGGGCCTGCCCAAGCGACGCATCGAGGAAGCCGCGGCGCGCACCCAGGGCCGGATCGATTCCGGCCGCCAGGTGATCGTCGGCGTCAACCGCTTCGTCACCGACGAGGTCGACGACATTCCCATCCTTGCCGTCGACAACTCCGCCGTGCTGGTGAGCCAGCTCGACAAGCTGGCCAAGCTCAAGGCCGAGCGCGATCCGGCCCGGGTCGAGGCGGCGCTGTCGGCCCTGGAGGCTGGCGCGCGCGGCCAGGGCAACCTGCTCGCGCTCGGCGTCGAGGCGGCCAGGGCCCACGCCACGGTCGGCGAGATCAGCCTGGCGCTGGAAAAGGTCTTCGGCCGTCATCAGGCCAAGCCGGAGGTGGTCCGCGGCGTCTATGCGGCTGAGACCGGCTCGGACCCGACTGTGGCGCGGGCGCGGTCGATGGTCGCCGCCTTCGCCGAGTCCGACGGCCGGCCGCCGACTATCCTGGTCGCCAAGATGGGTCAGGACGGCCACGATCGCGGTCAGAAGGTGATCGCCACCGGCTTCGACGACCTCGGCTTTGCCGTCGACGTCGGGCCGCTCTTCGCCACCCCGGCCGAGACGGCCAAGGCGGCCGTCGAGCGCAACGTCCACGTGGTCGGCGCCAGTTCCCTGGCCGCCGGGCATCTCAGCCTGGTGCCGGAGCTGAAGGCGGAGCTGGCCAGGCTCGGCCGGCCGGACATCATGATCGTGGTCGGCGGCGTCATCCCGCCCGGCGACTTCCAGGCCCTGAAGGACGCCGGCGCCCGGCTGATCTTTCCACCTGGCGCCGTGGTTTCCGAGGCGGCGGCGGCGATCCTCGACGCCCTCAACCGGGATCTGGGCTACGCGCAATAGGTCGCGCCCGTTCGCAAACGCAATATTCGAAACGAGCCTTCGCGACCTATAATTCACCTATATTTAGGCTGCGGTGACGCGACGTTGGCATGACCTACGCTGCGCCGCAACATGCCTTCTGACGCGAACAGCAGAGGAAGCGAACGTAGCGCCGGCGCTACGTGCGTCACCATCGGATACAGTTACATTGCATTGTGCAATAGACAGCGCGCCGGTCAAGCCGCTGCCGGGCAGAGGAAGCGGCCGCCGAGGGCGCCATTGCGGAGATAGACGCGGATTTCGGCCGCGATCCCGGCCAGAGCCAGCCGGGCGCCGAGGCTGAGGGCGGCGGCCTCGGCCTTGGCCCCGCTGCGGAACACCTGGGAGACGCCGCCCTCCTCGTGGCGTACGGCCCAGCCGTGGGCGAGCGGTTCAACGACAATCAACTTGGGCATGTCCAGTTCCTCTACCCCGCCCCGTCGTTCGGCTTGCCAGTCTTCTTGGCCCCTCCCTGCCAGCCGAACGTGACGACCCTTTGACGGACCTGAAAGATGACGCGTTCGTGATACGCGTAACCAGGAGCTTCCCAGGAGCGAACCAGAAACCATGAAGCGCGAGGTCATCCGCCGCCACCGCCTGTCCGTGCGCATCACGCACTGGATCAACCTGGCCGTGGTGGCGCTGCTGCTGATGAGCGGCCTCAACATCTTCAACGCTCATCCCCGCCTCTATTGGGGCCAGAAGGGCGCGGACTTCGACCAGCCGTGGCTGGAGATGACCGTGGCGGTCGACGGCCGCCACGCGACAGGCGTGACGCGGCTGGCCGGCATATCGCTCGACACCACCGGCGTGCTCGGCTTTTCGCCCGGCCCAGGCGGACACTGGGCCGTGCAGGGCTTCCCCGACTGGGCCACCCTCCCCGCCCGTCGCGACCTGGCGACGGCGCGCCGCTGGCACTTCTTCCTGGCCTGGCTGCTGGTCGCCAACGGTCTCGCCTACTGGCTGCTCGGCCTGATGAACGGCCACCTGCGCCGCGACATCGCCCCGACGCGGAAAGACCTCGCGCCGCGCAACCTCTGGCGCAGCATCGTCGACCACGCGCGCCTCAAGCATCCGGTCGGCGAGGAAGCCAAGCGCTACAACGTGCTGCAGAAGCTCGCCTATCTGGCGGTGATCTTGGTCTTCCTGCCGGCCATGGTGCTGACCGGCCTGGCCATGTCGCCAGGCGTCGACGCCGCCGTCCCCTGGCTGGTCGACGTCTTCGGCGGCCGCCAGTCGGCCCGGGCCATCCACTTCCTCAGCGCCAGCGCCATCGTCCTCTTCGTGGTCGTGCACGTAATCGAGGTGTTCCTGGCCGGCCCGATCAACGAGATCGGCTCGATGATCACCGGCCGCTATGTCGTGCCGCAGGAGAAGCATCGATGATCGCCAGGCGCGGCCTGATCGGCGCCGGGCTCGGCGGCCTGCTGCTGGCCGGCTGCGACCGCGTCACCGGCGCGCCCGCTGTCCAGGACTTCATCGGCCGGAGCGAGGGCCTCACCCGCCGCGCCCAGCGCCTGCTGCTGGCCGGTCAGCCCCTGGCGCGGGAGTTCAAGCCTGAGGATATCTCGCCGGTGTTCAAGGCCAATGGCTCGCTGACGCCGACCTCGGACGCCTACGCCCGCCTGCAAGCTGGCGCCTTCGCCAACTGGCGCCTGATGGTCGATGGCCTGGTCGCCGCGCCGATGAGCTTTAGCCTCGCCGACCTGAAGGCCATGCCGGCCCGCACCCAGATCACCCGCCACGATTGCGTCGAAGGCTGGAGCGCCATCGGCGGCTGGACCGGCGTCCCCCTCGCCCAGGTTCTGCACCGCACCGGCCTGCAGCCCGACGCGCGCTACCTGGTCTTCCACTGCGCCGACAACCTGGGTGGCGCGGGCGATGGCGGCCTCTACTACGAGAGCATCGACCTCTTCGACGCCTTCCATCCGCAGACCATCCTCGCCTACGCCATGAACGGCCAGGCCCTGCCCGTGGCCCACGGCGCGCCGCTGCGCCTGCGCGTCGAGCGTCAGCTCGGCTACAAGCAGGCCAAATACGTCATGCGCATCGAGGCGACCGACCGACTGGATCGCATCCACGGCGGCCGCGGCGGCTTCTGGGAAGACCGCGGCTACGCCTGGTACGCGGGGATCTGAGCCTGCAAAAAGAAGCCGGCGAGACGCCGGCGCTACGTGCTGACCCGAGCCAGCACCTGGGCGACCTGGGCCTCGGTCGACGCCGCCATGCTGACGACGATGGCGCGCTCGTCGGGGCTGGGCGGCTCGAGGGACTGGAACTGGCTGGCGATCAGCGAGGCGGGGAAATAGTGATCGGCCCGCTCGGCGACGCGCGTCGCGACGAGCTCCGGCGAGGCGTCGATATAGACCAGCCGCGCGTCGGGGCGACCCTCGGTCAGGGCGGCGCGGTAGGCGCGCTTCAGGACCGAGCAGGCGACGACGGACGGTCCCGCCTCAGCGTCCATCCACGCCGCCACGGCGGCGAGCCAGGGCGCACGGTCGGCGTCGCCCAGCGGAATGCCGGCGCGCATCTTTTCGACGTTGGCCGGCGGATGCAGCGCATCGGCGTCGAGGAATGCCCAGCCGAGCCGCTCGGCCAGGGCGCGGGCGAGCGTAGTCTTGCCCGCCCCCGCTACGCCCATGACGATCAGGCTGGTGGGCATGGTCCTAGGTCTGGGCCTGGCAAGGTTTTATCCACAGATGACACAGATTGGTTGAGGACTTGCTAGAAAGACCGGCGCTCGGGTTCTCATTGCGCGCCAAGGGCGCGCGATAGGATCTTGCCATCACTAGAGTCGACGCAGGGCTCGTCCGTTCTAATCTGTGCCATCTGTGGATAATCCTACCGGAGCTTGCTAAGCCAGCGCGCGGTCGAGGGCCTGGGCTAGGCAGGTGAGGCCGCCTTCGATGTCGGCGCCGAGGTCGATGCGCAAGATGCGGCGGCCGCGCTCGACCAGCACCTCCATGTCGCCGAGCGCCTGGGCGGCTTCGACCTGGCCGAAGGTGATTGCCTGGCCGGGGATCGGCAGGTCGTGGGCCGGCGCCGCGGTGATCTGCAGGAAGACTCCGGTGTTGGGTCCGCCCTTGTAGGCCTGGCCGGTGGAATGCAGGAACCGCGGGCCGAAACCGAGGACGGTGGCCGCGCCCAACCGATCGCGCAGGCGGGCGCGGATGGCCTGCAGCGCGGCTTCGTGGGCGTCATTGCGGTCGATCCAGGCCAGCAGGCCAACGTAGTCGTAGGGCCGCAGCTCGACGAAGAACGCGGTCAGAAAGCCCTCGAGACTCGTGCCGTCGATTTTGCCGCAGAGGGCGCGGGCGGTGTCGCCGGCGGCGTGGAGGGCCAGGCCATCGGCCGCGAACAGGGGCGGATCGCGCTCAGGCGCCTGACCGGCCTCGAAGGCCGCGGTCAGGGCGCGAGCCTTGAGCTTGCTGGCCTCGACATCCGGCTGGTCGAAGGGGTCGATGCCGAGGACGGCGCCGACGATCGCCACGGCGATCTCCCAGCGGACAAACTCCTGGGCCAGCTGGCCGGGCTCGGCCAGGGCGATGCGGATCACCGGATGGCCGGCGGATTCCAGGGCGGCGACCAGGCCGGCGTGCGGGTCCTCGCCGGCCAGGGTCAGATAGACGAACACCCGGTCATCGCCATAGGCGCCCACGGCCCCGATCGGTTCGCCATCGACGGGGATGATCCCCAGGCCGCGCTTGCCGGTCGACTCGGCGATCAACTGCTCCAGCCAGGCGCCGAGCGGCGCGCAGCCCTTAGAGGCAATGAACGTCAGCTTGTCGCGACCGGCCTTGGCCGCCGCGCCCAGCACCAGCCCCAGCCGGACACCCGGATTGGCTGCGGGCGGGGCGCTGGCCCCGCAGGCGAAGGCCATGGTCCTGGCGGTTTCGAGCATAGCAGGGATGTCGAGGCCAAGGACGGCCGCCGCGGCTAAACCGAAGGGTGACAGGACCGAGAACCGGCCGCCGATCTGCGGGTCGCCGAGCAGGATCTGGGCATAGCCGCCTTCGCGCGCGGTCGCCTCCAGGCCCGAACCCGGATCGGTGATGGCGACGAAACGCTCGCCAGCCCGACCGGCGCCTAGCGCGTCTTCGACGCGCTGGAAGAAATGGCGGCGCAGGACGTCGACCTCGAGGGTCGAGCCGGACTTGCTGGAGACGACGAACAAGGTCCTGGCCGGATCGACGGCCGCGTCGATGCGGGCGATCTGACCGGGATCGGTGGAATCGAGGACATGCAGCGGCGGATGACCGGGCGCAGCGCCGAATACGCTGGCCAGCACTTCCGGTCCAAGGCTCGACCCGCCCATGCCGATCAGGACGGCGTCCTTGAACCCTTTCGCGCGGGTCGATAGCCCACTGAGCGCCGGCAGGTCGGCCGAGCGGCCCTCGGCCGCCGCCAACCAGCCGAGCCAGGCGGCCTCGTCGCCGCCGGTCCATAGGCTGGCGTCCTTGGCCCACAGCCGGCGCGGCCAACCCTCCTGGGCTGCAACGATGGTGAGACGGTCGACCTCGGCCCTGAGCGCCGAGGGCAGGCGGATGTCCTGACCGGTCAGAGCCGGGCCGAGGATGGCGGCGCGCTTGGCCGCCACCGCGCCCAACAGGCCGTCGAAGGCCTCGGCGAACTTGGCGACGCCGTCTTCGGTCAGGGCGGCGGTGACGCCGGCCAGGTCGAGACCCAGCGCCTCGGCCTGGGCCAGGACCTCGTGCGCGTCGTCGACGTCGGCGATGAGCGATGGGGCCGCCACGCCGTGGTCGGCGAAGGCGTCGAGAGTCTTGGGCGGCAGCGTGTCGACTGTGTCCGGCCCGATGAGGGCCTCGACGTAGTAGACGTCAGGATAGGCCGGGTCCTTGGTCCCCGTGGAGGCCCACAGCAGGCGTTGCGGCGCGGCGTCGGCGGCGGCGAGCACGCGCCAGCCCGGCGTATCCAGCATGGCCAGAAAGCGCTGATAGGCGATCTTGGCGTTGGCGACGGCCACCTTGCCACGCAGGGCGTGAGCGGGATCGCCGGCCGGACGGGCGTCGATCTTGCGGTCGATGACGCCGTCGATGCGGCTGACGAAGAAGCTGGCCACGCCGTGCACCTTGCCGACATCGCCGCCGGAGGCCGCGAACGCCTCGAGGCCGGCGAGATGCGCCTCGGCCGCCGCGAGGTAGGAGTCGAGCGAGAACAACAGCGTAACGTTGACGCTGATCCCCTCGCCAATCAGTGTACGGATGGCTTGCGCGCCCGGCGCCGTGCCGGGGACCTTGATCATCAGATTGGGCCGGTCGACAGCGCGCCACAGGCGCCGCGCCTCGGCCACCGTGCCGGCCGCATCCATGGCCAGGTAAGGCGAAACCTCCAGGCTGACGAAGCCGTCGCGGCCGCCGGCGGCCGCGAACACCGGCGCGAAGAGGTCGGCGGCGCGCCGGATGTCGGCGATGGCCAGTTGCTCATAGAGGCGCCCGGGCTCGGCGTCGGCGCCCGCGATCAGCTCGGCCAGGGCGGCGTCATAGGCGTCGCCGCCGGCGATGGCCTGCTCGAAGATGGCCGGGTTGGAGGTCAGGCCGGTCAGGCCATCGCGGTCGATGCGGCGCTGGAGTTCTCCGTCTTCAAGGATGCGGCGATGCAGATAGTCCAGCCACACGGCCTGGCCGGCGTCGGCAAGGGCGGCAAGTCGGCTCGTGGCGGCGAGCACGTCGTCGTGCAAGGCAAAGTCTCCCGGGAGGCTTGGGCGCTCTCTAGCGTCTGCTCGCCGCGGCCGAAAGCGGGGAAGACGGGCCTTGCGGGATAACGGCTGGCTGCGGCCGCTGTTCCTCTGGGATGAGGCGCGCAGCGCCGGCGTCTCGCCGGCATCTCTCGCAAGACATCGGCTACGCCGATTGCCGGCGGGACGCCGGCGCTACGTTCAGTGCGCGGCTTCCCAGTTCGCAACGGCGCGCGCTTACCGGCGGCGTCATGCCAGGTCGCCGCCTCTTAGCAGGCTGTTGAAATAGGTTTTGGGACCTACCTCGGCGACAAGTTCGATCATAGTCCGGACAAAAACCGAATGTTTTCAATGGCCGTGGTTGACAGATTTTCCGTCGAAGCACGCCAGAAGGTCAAAATCGGGCCCGAAGGCCGACTTTTTCAACAGCCTGCTGGGTTTGATTCGTCACCGGCCGAGCCCCCTCAACACGGTACGTCACCGCACTTCGGTCCGGTATAAGCAACCGAGTAGGTGGCATAGACTGTTGCAGTGGACGAGTATACCGGGGCGACAGCGGGCAACTATCCGGGGCTCGTGGCAGGGCCGGCGAGGTTGTTGGAGGGAATTTTCGATCGGGCTCAATGGAGGGTCTATCGACATCAATGCGGGCGTTGGCATACCGACGGGAGGATCCTTAACCGCGGCAACGCAGACAATCGCTTCGGGCGCCATTGATAATATTTGTGCAAACTGATGAATAGTACGATATATCAATTCTTGGCTGTATTCGCATGTGCGTGGTTCCTGTCTGTTGGTTATCTATTTAGGCGGAGACACGCCTTAGTCGGCAATAGATACCGGATAGTTTTGCAGCTAGATGCGATCTGTCTGCTCATGTTTATAGGGGTTTACTATTCGCATATCGATTATTTGGCCCTTGGGTTGTTACTCGTTACATTAACTGCGATTTCTGTAACAATTTATTTTCTTGATTGCCGCCCGCGCGAGAAAATGATCGAGACGCTGAGGTTCCACCCCGCTGAGGATTGCGCTGGGGATTGCCGTGAGGGTGCACATACTCGGCTTGCGCCACGAGAGCCGGCAGCAGCCCTCCCTCACCCCTTCACCATCACGTCGGTCACACACCGCCGGGCGCCTACCCTGCCCAGCTGAACCACCACATCCACCATCTCGCGCGACAGCTCGTGGGCGTCGGCGAACGAGATCCCAAGCCCGATCTGCATCGCCATCATCGCCAGTTGGACGAACGCCCGTTCGGGGGTGTCGGCGTGGATGGTGGTCATCGAGCCGGGGTGGCCGGTGTTGATGGCCCGCAGGAACGTGAACGCTTCGCTGCCCCGCAGTTCGCCGAGGATGATGCGGTCGGGGCGCATGCGCAGGGCCGCCTGCAGCAGGTCTTCGGCCGTGACCAGCGCCTCGCCTTGCCCGCCGCGCACGGCGACCAGGCCGACGCTGTTGGCGTGGCTCATCCTGAGTTCCGGAGTGTCCTCGATGAAGATCAGCCGCTCGGCCGGCGGAATCTCGCTCAGCAGCGAATTCAGGAGCGTGGTCTTGCCAGACGACGTGCCGCCAGAAATCAGGATGTTCTTGCGCGTCTTGACGGCCATGGAGAGCACGTTCGGAAAGTCGCCCTCCGGACGCGAGAAACCCGATCCGAATGCGTGCTGCGGGATGACCTCTGGTGCGCGCGAAGGCGCGAACACCTCTAGCGGCAGGGCGGCGGCCACGTGGCGGCGGATCGCCACCGCGAAGCCTTCGCGTGTGGCCGGTGGGGCGACGATCTGGACGCGCGCGCCGCCCGGCAGGGTCGCCGAAAGCAGCGGATGCTGGGCGCTGACGCCCTGGCTGGAGGCGCTGGCGATCTGCCAGGCGAGGCGCCAGAGGCGCTCCAGGGTCAGCTCGGGCGCGTCGAGCCGCTCGATGGCCCCGCCCAGGGCCTCGATCCACACCTCGCCCGGGCGGTTGACGTAGATGTCGGTGACATCGCGGCGGCCCAGATAGGGCGCGAGTGGCTCGAGGTAATGTTCGAGGTAGGTGGCCGGCGCGTTCATGGCCTCGGAAGCGCGCCAGAGAAATCGAGGTCGTGGGCGACGACCACGGCGATGTCGGCGCCCTCCTTGACGGTGATGGTCGGCGCGGCCTGGGCGGTGGGGATCAACGCGGCGGCCGGCGCGGTGGCGGTCTGGATCGGCGCGCTGACGATGACCGAGCCGGCGCCAGGCTGATAGGCGAGGTAGGGACCGACCTCCAGGGCCGTCTGCAGCACGGCCGAGGTGAAGCGGGCGAGCAGATGGTTGTTGACCGCGCCGGGAACGCCGGTCCCGCCGCTGCGATCGCCAGCCGGCGAGTTGAGGCGGATCGAGACGCCGTCGGGCCGGACCAGATTGGTCCAGTTGACCAGGACCCGCGACTGGCCGGCCTTGGCGTCCGACTGGTACTCGCCGAACAGGCGACTGCCCTTGGGGATGAGCACGCGCGCGCCATCGAAGCCGTGGGTGTCCTTGGAGGTGATGGCGCGGACGAGGCCAGGCGTGCTGGAATTGATCGGAGTCTCCAGCACGGCGGGGATGATCGTCCCCTGCGGGATGATCAGCGAGCGGTGACGCATCACGGTGGCGCGGACGGCGGCGTCGGCGCCCTTGGTGTCGGCGCCGTCGGTCAGATCGATCACCAGGGCCGGCTCCTGCAGCCGTGCGGCCGCCTGCACGGGCTGCGGCGGCGGGGCGGGCGCCGGCCGCTCGACATACTGGATGACCGGCGGCGGTGACGGCCCCTGGCGATAGACGATCTGCACGGTCGGCTTGGGGGGCGGCGGCGCGGGCGGGGCGACCGTCGGCGCGGGCGGCGGAATCTGCAGCGGCGGGGCTGACGGCGGCAGCTGGGCGGCGGCCGTCTGCGCGCCGCCGAATGGCTGCGGCGCGGCCTGGTGGCGTTTGCCTTCCAGCAGCGCGAAGAGGCCGAGGCCGAGAACCACGCAGGCGCCGATCAGCACGGCGGGCGGCGGCCCGCCGGCCGGCAGCGGCACGACCGGGCCCGGCTCGCGGCTGTCGCTCATTTCTGGCGAACCCTCTTGACGTGGCGGGTCACCTCGGCCGTCTCGCCGTCGAAGCGAAAAATGAACCGGTTGGCGACCTCGTCGATGACCAGCTTGCCGTCGCGGATCGCGCCGTTGGTCAGCACCACCTTGCCGTCTTCCTCGACGGCGGAGACGGCCGGGATCGGCGTCTTCTCCGGCCAGGTGATGAAGGTGGAATGACCGTCGTCGTTCATGCCGACCGGTTTGAGCCGGCTCGAACCTGAAAACGCGTAGCTCACGACGAGCGTGAACGGCCTTTCAGGCTTGCCGGGCCTGGCCGGCTTCTCCGGCGGCGGCAGGGTCGCCGCCTGGGGCGCGACGGGATATTGGAAGCGCACGAGGAAGGGCATGGCCGGGTCCGGCGAGGGCGACGACCTCAGTTCAAAGGCGTAGACCCGGGTGTCGGTGATCACCGTCATGTTGGTGTCGAGCCCGGCCTGCATGGGCTTGATGAAGAGGCGGCTGGCCTCCTTGTCGGCGCTGACCTGCCAGGCGGCGCTGTTGCCGACCGACACCGCCTCGATCTTCTCGTCCGGCGAGAACTCGACCGTCAGGGCGTAGCCGATGGCGACCTTGAGCTCGACCACCTGTTGGGCGTCGTAAAGGATGGTCTGGATGTGCGGATCGCCGGGTCCAGGCCGCGGCGACACCGCGGCACGGGCGCCGCCCGCGACGGCGAGGGTCAGGGCCATGGCGAGTGCGACCCGCCTCATGGCCGGCGCACGATCGGGGTCGGTCGACCGGTCGGGACAATGGTCGGAGGCATTGGCTGCGCGGCAATCGCCGTCGGCGGGGTGGCGGGCGAAACCGCAGGGGCTGCATTCGGGGGCGCGGCTCCGGCGGTTGGCGATTCCGGCTCCGGCGGCAGGACCTCGGCGTCCTTGTGATAGCTGACGACCTGGAAACCCAGAGGGTTGAGCCAGCGGTCGGCGGCGGTGAGCGCCTCGCTGGAGAAGCGATAGCCGACCACCGCCGCCCATTGCTGCGCCTCGGCGGCGCGGGAGTCCTGGTCGCGGCGACGGGTCTCGAAGCGGACGAGGGCGCTCTGGGGCCCAAGCGGCGAGACGCTCTTCACCCAGGTCTCGACCATCGTCGAGCGGGGATACAGGCGCAGCGGGCTGGCCGGATTGGAAGCCGGCATCAGGGTCAGATAGTCGGCGCGGGCCGGTCCGGCCGACCACAACGCCACCTTGTGGTAGTCGGCCGAGAGGCTGGTGATGTTGAAGCTCTCGCGGGCGACGACGTACTGGGCGAGCAGGGACTGGGTGAGCGCCTGGTTGGCGGTCAGCTCGCGACTGCCGTCGGGCTTCAGAACCTCGACGAAGCCGGTCTGCCGGTCGACCAGGACGGGGACCATGGTCACCGTCTTGAGCGGAACGAGGGCAATGAGCGCGAAGGCCTCGAGCACGGCGACGCCGCCCAAAACGATCGCGGCGACGCGCGCGCCGCGAACGCGGCCGGCCAGCGCCTGTTGCTCGCCCTGGGCCCAGGTCGTCGCCCGCTGGTAGTACTTGTCGCGCGCATCGTCGGTCATGGCTGCTGGCCGCGACGTTGAAGGCTGGCGCTGTCCGCCGCCGAGGATCGGCGGGCCGGACTGGCCGCCCCCGTCTCGCGCGGCTGGACGTCGGCCGAGCGCCTCTGCAAGAGGCGTTCGCGTGTCTGCGCGAAGCTCTCCGTTGTCGAGCGGATCGATTGGGTGGTCTCCCTTTGGGTGAGGCGACGGACGGCGTCGACGACGACCTCCGCGCGCGAGGCCGGTTGTGGGGCGCCCCAGGCTGGACCGGCGCGGTGGACGGACAGCAAGCTGGCCGGGGCCGGCTCCCAGATCGGCCGCCGTCCGCGAAAGAGGCGGAACGAATTGCCGACCATGAAGGCGCCGACGATGACCGCCAGCATGGCGGTGGCGAACAGCGTGGCGACCGCGAACAGGGCCGGCTCGGTCGCCAGACCGGGCTCGGACAGGACCGAACCCGCAGGGACCAGCTCGGTCTCGATGAAGCCCAGTTCGAGCGCGGTCACCACGGTTGCGCCGATCGAGGCCACGAACGCCGTCACCAGACCCCGCGTCCAACCCTCGAAGAGGCCCAGGGTCGGATCGAACAGGGCCAGCAAGATAAAGAGCGGTCCGCAGGCCAGCAGCAGCCCACCGGCGACGCGGATGGCGCCCACCGCCCCGATGGTGACGTTGGCGAGCACTACCGCCGAGCCGCGCAGCAGGGGATCCTCCTGCGCCGGCTCACCTGCTGGCTGGACGCCGGGCGACGGCTGGGCAGGAGTCGACTGGATCGTGGTCACGCCGTTGACGGCGGTGACCGCGGTCGGGACCTCGGACGCCGAGCTGCGAAGCGCCAGGAGATCCTTGTCCAGGCGCTGGGCGGTATCCTCGAGGTTCGATGCGGCGAGGTCGGAGGGCAGGACCAGGGCGGCGACCTCGGCGGGGCCGTCGAAGACCAGTCGATAGGCCGTGGACTCGAAGGCCGGCCAGCTAGTCGCCAGCGCCATGACGACGCCGGCGCGCGCGGTGGCCAGCACGGCGTCGCGGGCCCCGAATGGAATTCCAAGAATCAGGCGGTAGCCGATCAGAGCGACGTAGATGGTCAGGAAGCCGCCGACCAGGGTCGGGCCGAGCCAGCCGCCGTTGAAGCCGCCGAAGCCGGTCTGGGCGATCGACTGGGCGTGGCAGTCGAGATAGCCGGCCAGGCGTTCGGCGAGCAGCGTCGACGGATCGGAGGGGCCGCAGTCGGTCATCCGGCCGCCTGCCGCAGCAACTCCGGCATCCAGGCCGTGGGGTCGTCGCCGGTCTCGCGCCGAATCTCATCGAGCAGCCGGACGGTGCGCTCCCGTCCGGAGAGGATGGTGAGCAGGTCTTCGTCACCAGCGAGGTTGAGGCGCGCGACGACGCTGTCGCGTCCGTGCTTGATGAGGAAGCAGTGAGCGGAATCCGGCAGGGTGCGGACCAACTCCAGCTCGTAGGCGGTGAGCCCGAAGCCGCCCGAGTAGTCCTTGGCCTGGGCCTTGGGGTTGGCCATGAAGATCTGGGTCGCCGACTGCTCGACGACCGCCGAAGCGATCTTGCTTTGCAGGGCGTCCTCGGCGCTCTGGGTGACGAAGCCGACAATGCCGTTGCGCTTGCGGATGGTCTTTTCCCAATCCTTGAGGCGCTCGACGAAGACCGGATCGTCCAGGGCCTTCCACCCTTCGTCGACGACGATGATCGAGGGGGAGCCATCGAGCCGTTCCTCGACGCGGTGGAAGAGGTACATCATGGTCGGCGTGCGGGCGACCGGATCGTCCAGCAGCCGGGTCATGTCGAAGCCGACCACCGTCTCGGAGGCGTCGGTGAGATCGCGCGGGTTGTCGAACAGCCAGGCCCGTTCGCCATCGCCCCACCAGGGCTTGAGGCGGGCGTAGAGATCGTCCGGAACCGGCCGCTCGCCGCCGCGCAACAGGGCCGCGAACGACCCCAGCCGGCGAAGGTGCCCAGGGGCATGGAAATTGGCGTCGACGGCGTCCTCCAGGCGGCCCAGGTCGTGCGGGGCGAGGAGCGCGCCGCCGGGGGAGAGCAGGGTGGTCAGCCAGTCGATGACGAAGCGGCGGTTGGCCGGCGTGTCGGGCAGGGCCAGCGGGTTGAGGCCGGATGGCTCGCCCGGCCGAAGCACATCGTAGCGGCCGCCGATGGCGCGCACGAAGAGCTCGGCGCCGCGGTCCTTGTCGAAGAAGACGATCCTGGGATCGAACCGCCGCGCCTGGGCGAGGAGGAAGTTGAGGACGACGGTCTTCCCCGACCCCGAAGGGCCGATGATGGTGAAGTTGCCGAGATCGCCCTGGTGAAAGTTGAAATAGTAAGGGCCGGCGGCCGTCGTCTCCAGCACCGTGACCGCTCTGCCCCACTGGGCGCCCTCCGGCTTGCCGAGCGGGAAGTTGTGGCCGGAGGCGAAGCCGGCGAAGTTCTGGCTGGAGACCAGGGCCCGGCGGGTGATGAACTGGGTGGCGCCCGGAAACTGGGCCCAGAACGCGGACTCCAAGCCAAGATCCTCACGGACCGTGACGACGCCGAGGTCGGCCAGCGCCGCCTGGATCTCGGAGACCGCGCCATCGAGCGCCTCGAGCTGGTCGGTGCGCACCGCGACGGTGAGATGATGCTCGCCGAAGGCGGCGCGGCCGGCGGCGAGGTCGTCGCGGGCGTCGGTGAGCTGATCGCGCAGGCTGACCGCCTCGTCGTCGGCGGCGCGCATCCGGCGCAAAGCCAGGTTCACCCGCCCGAGCGCCGCCTGGCGATCGACGAAGGCGAAGCTCTGGCTGAGCACGAGCTCGATCGGACGGCGAAGCAGGTCGTCGAGCATGCCCGGCGAGGAGTAGCCAGGGTACTGCTTGATCGAGAGCATGGCGACGAAGGCGCGGCCGTCGACGCCGGCGGGACCCAGTTCGACGGCCTGGCGTCCGAAGCTGACCCTGCGGGCCGGGATGGCGTCGGACAGATCGCCTTCCAGCAGGAAGCGCGGGCCGGCCTGGCCGTTGTAGAGAGCGGCCAGGAACTCCAGAGGCTCGGAGCAGAGACCGCCCTGGCGTTCATAGACTCCGAGGAGCCTGACGCCATAGGCGCCCAGCGAGGCGACCAGCGCCCCGCGGGCGGCGTCGAGGGCCCGGCGGTCGTCGGCGAGCTGTTCGAGGCTGGTGGTCCGGCCACCCAGCAGGCCGCCGGCCAGGCGCTCGGCGAGGCCGACGCCGCCGGGACGTGGGCGGCGGATGAGGCTGAGATAGATATCGTTGCGGAAGAGCGACTTGCGGCGAAGGCGCTCGGACCAGGCCTCGTCCAGCGCGGCGCTGAAGCCGTCCGGGAACACATCCTCGCGGGCCGGGTCCACCCGTCGGCGCACCACGTGCTGGTAGAGCGCGAACTGCGAGGAGCCGAGCGCCTTGAGGGCCGCGTCGCGCAGGGCCTTGCGGTAGTTGAGCTCCTCAGTGTCGGCGGTCTCGAAAAGCAGGCCCTCCAGCTGGAGGACCTGCATCAACCGCCCGTCGCGGAGCAGCAGGGTATGGTCGTCGATCTGAGCGCTGTAGGGGAGCCGGCTGGCGCCGCTCGGGTCCTCGCTCCACTCGGGCTGCCGACGTCTCACGGTCGGTAGGAGTTGCACCGCCAGAACCACCAGGTGCGGGCGCGGGGGCACCTGGAGGCGCCGACCAGCCAGATGTCGAAGATGCGCGGTTCGCGCAGCGAAGCGAGCCAACCGGCCGCGTGAAAGACGACCGCGGCGAGCAGGACCCAGGGGGACTTGAAGAGCAGGAAGAGCTCGGTGGTCACGACGACGTTGAGGATGACAACGCTGTAGGTGACACCGGCAAAGGTCTGGGGGCGCGTGAGGGCTGTGAAGACGACGTCGCGGTCCAGCGGTTGGCTCATGTCAATAGCCGGCGCTGGCGGTGGCTTGGATGCCCGCGACGATGGTTGTGGCGCCGAAGAGGACGAAACAGCCGAGGATGACGATCGCACCGTGCCGCCAGTTCATCCGGCCGGTGAGCATCATCAGCCCGACGACGGCGACGGCGACGACCGCCACGACGGTGGCGACCGTGCCGAGCAGCGTGCCCTCCACCCAGCGCACGGCCCCGACGATGACGCCGGAGCCGGCGGGATCGGCATAGGTCTCCTGGGCGTGGGCGAGGCCGGCCATCGCGTTGAAAAGTATGCTCGCCGCAACCAGCCTAGCCCGTCGTATTTGCATGCTGCGCCCCAACGCCGAACTGTGATGGTCGATCCTATTTGGGGTCCCTTTGGGTGGCAAGCTGACCCCAACCGAGTTGTTGCCTTGTGTAGACGCCCCCGTTCGGCGCCGCATCGACCTGGCGCGGCAAGGGGATCAACGCAAAGACGCCGCCGGCTAGCCAAAATTTGCTTTAGAATCAGTAGGATCCCATCTCGAGACCGAAAAATGTATAATATTGTAAAATGCGTTGTGGTATCCAACGCGTTTTATTCTGCGCCACGCCAGCAAGAAAATCATCGGCAAAATATCGGTTAGATGAGCAAGAATATTGCTTGCGGTCTGATCGCGCGCATGCGTCTCCTTTCTCTGTCGTTTGGTTTTCGGATGGGGCTGACAATGAAGGCGACGATCGGGAACGTGCGCGCCTGGTTCGGAGGCCTGCGCGGCGTGGCGGCGGGGCTTGCGGCGGTGGTGACCGTGCTCGCGGGGCCATTGATCGGCTCAGGCGCACTCATCGCGGCGCTGGCCGCGCCCGCGCCGGCGGCGGCGCAGAGCTACGGCTGGTGCGCCGACCAGACCACCTTGACCTGTGAGCCCACCGCCTACGAGGCGGGCTATCAGGGCTACATCGGATTTCAGTTCTTCGCGACCTACGTGGGCGTCGTGCCTTCCGGTCAGCCCGGGCTGATGTACGCAATCTTTGCGGGCGGCAATTGCAACCTGCCGGGTCATGGCAACACCTGTCTGGTCATCTACTACTGCGACGACGGCAGTGCGCAATACACCGACCCGGGCGCCAAATGCCCGAGTGGGCCGCCGCCGTGCAACTGCAACAACGGGGGGACACCGCCGGCTTCGACCCCCAAGCCGATCGACATCCTGTCAGGCAACGAGACGCTCTCGGCGGAGGATTTCGCCAACGCCTCTCGCACCCTGGTGCTGAAGCGTTTGCATGCCAGCGCCGCCCAGACCAGCGCGAGCTCCTGGCGCGCGAGTGTGGCCACGGGGCCGATCTCCACGCCGATCGGACTCGGCAGCTGGCTTTACGACTTCCAGTTCGAGCTACAAATCAACGGAACCGCGGCCAGTTCGCCGGTGCTTCTGCTGACACCGGGCGGCGCCGCGCCGGCCTTCAGCCAGAACAGCGGCAGTCCCACGTCCTTGGCGCTCGTGAACTATTACGGGACGGGGACGACTGCCCTGCCGCCCAACCCGCAGACC
>Ga0302311_10000533_pt1 | contig 47406 bp, 36 predicted proteins | sample III_Palsa_N1_3_FD_200449 | JGI IMG/M metagenome (GOLD analysis project Ga0302311, IMG submission 200449) | Peat permafrost microbial communities from Stordalen Mire near Abisko, Sweden - III_Palsa_N1_3 | ecosystem: Environmental > Terrestrial > Soil > Palsa > Peat permafrost | place: Sweden... | reverse complement strand
CGCGCCGAACAGGTTCTTGCCCGCGGCATCGGTCAGGCTCACATGCACGTGCAGGCCACTGCCCGGCTGGTTCAGAAACGGCTTGGGCATGAACGTGGCCTCGAGTCCGCGCGCACGCGCGACGCCCTGCACCGCACGGCGCAGCAGCACCGCGTGGTCCGCGGCATGCAGCGGCTCGGCGACGTGCATCAGATTGATCTCGAACTGGCCAATCCCATACTCGGCCACGGCACTGGCAACCGGAATGCGCTGCGCGAGGCCTGCCTCACGCATGGCATCGAGCAGTTCAGCATCTTGTTCAATGGCATCAACCGAAAGATTCACCGCGCGCTGCGGGCGGCCGTGGGCGCCGGCCGGTATCAGCCCCTCGCCGGGCTGCTGAGCGCTCTTGGGGTCCACGAGATAAAACTCCAGTTCACAGGCGATCACCGGATGCAGCCCATCGGCACGGCAGCGCTGCACGATACTCTCGAGCAGCACGCGCGGATCCCACCACAGCAGCTGCTGGTTCACGACCTCGCGCATCTGCAGCTGCACCTGCGCGGTCGGGCGGCGCGCCCACGGCACCGGCACCAGCGTACCGGGCATCGGCCAGCCGGTGGCATCCGGATCCCCATCCTCGGTGCCCAGGCCCGCGGCCCCATGGCCAAGCCCGCGAACATCAGCCACCAGGGCACAGGCCGAGAACTGCACGCCCGTCTCTGCCAAGCCCGCCAGATCCTCGATCGGCACCCGCTTGCCGAGTGCGTGGCCGTTGGCGTCGATCACAAAGGCATCGACAGCCTCGGTGTTCGGATGGACACGCAGGAACTCGGCCACTTCGTTGTCATTGCTGCGGCTTGCAGAGACCGCTTCGATTGGACGCATACATCAACCCCTTGGTGCGGCGGCCGGCGGCCGCCGTTTTCTCTCGCTTTAAAATCGATCCAGCAGTGCACACCAGCTCAAGGCCGCGATCACCGCCGGCCGGCGCAACCACGCGCCGCCTGGAAAGGCCGGTACCGGCAGCGCTGCGAGCAGCCGCAGCGCGCTGTCATCGCCGAGCAGCGCCTCGGCCATCACCTTGCCGGTGAACGGCGCCAGCACCACGCCCAGGCCCGAGAAGCCGCTGGCATTGAACAGTCCCGGCGCCAGCTCCCGCACGTACGGCAGGCGCGTCGGCGTCACCGCGAGCGTACCGCCCCAGGCGTGCTCGAGTCGCGCGTCTTTGAGCTGCGGGAAGATCTTCAGCAGGTGCGGGCGCACCAGCGCGCGGATGTCGCTCGGCTGAGTGCCGGTGTAGGTCTCGCCGCCGCCAAAGAGCAGCCGCTCATCGGGTGTGATGCGGAAGTAATAAACCACGAAGCGGCTGTCGGAGACCGCCAGGCGATTGCGGATCAGCGCTTCGGCGCCTGCCCGTCCCAGCGGCTCGGTAGTGACGATGTAGTTGTGCAGCGGCATGACGTGCGCCTGCACGCCTGCGTGCAGACCTGCCAGATACCCATTGCCCGCCAGCAGCACGCGCCGCGCCTGCACGAGCCCGTGCGCGCTGTGCACGCGCCAGCCCTCGCCGCTGCGCTCCAGGCGCGAGGCGCGGCTCTCTTCAAAGAGCGTGGCGCCGTGCGTGCGCGCCGCACGCGCCAGGCCGCGGGCTAGATTGAGCGCATGCAGATGACCGCTCGAGGCATCCAGATACCCGCCGTGGTAGTCCTCGGTCGCGATCAGCGAGCGCAGCTCTTCGCGCTCGATGAAGCGCAGCGGCACGCCAGGAAACTGGCGGTTGTGCGATTCCACGTGCGTGCGCGCCTCGGCGAGGTAGCGCGGGCGGTGCACGGCGTGCAGCAGGCCGGGGCAGTACTGCGCATCGATCTGGTAGCGCTCAATCAGTCCATCCAGATAAGCGCGCGCCTTGAGCGCCAGTGCCCAGTACTGCTGCGCAGCGCCCTGCCCCATACGTTCGCCAAACCACGCTGGGTCATGGCGCATCCCGGTGTGCACCTGGCCACCGTTGCGTCCCGAAGCGCCACTGCCCAGCTGATGCTGCTCGAGCAGCGTGACCGCGACGCCGGCGCGCGCCAGATGCAGGGCCGCCGACAGACCGGTGTAGCCCCCGCCGATGATGCAAACGTCGGTCTGGACCGTCCCCTCGAGGGCCGCGAGCGCCAGTGCCGGCTCGGTGGAGGTCGCCTCGTAATAGGTCATGCCAGCGCCTTGCGAAGCGCCGGTGTGGACTAATTGTTGATGAGAATCATGAGGATAGCTCATGAACGGCCCCAATCCGCGCGGCCCGGATGATGCTGGGCGCGCGCTACATCGCTCTATGCGATACTGTGATCACAAGATACCATGAGCGCGCTGATTTGGGCAGCTGGAGGGCTGGGCTTGTGCTCAACAGAACAGATTTACAGCGCAGGACCCATCTGGTTCAGCACCCCGCTGCCCATCAGGGACATGCCATCGATAATGTCCTCGCGGATCGCCTGCATCAAGGCGGCCTCGTCGCGATTGCCGATCGCCTCGCAGGCCGCCGCATGCTGATCGGCCAGGTCGGATCCGCCGTAGCGCTCGTAGACCAGGCGCATGTAGGGCGCGAACTGCAGCCAGATCGACTCGATCAGGTTCACGAACACGCGGCTGTGCGAGGCGCGGTAGATCAGGAAATGAAACTGGTAGTTGCCCGTCATGTAGTTGGCGAAGTTCTTGGTCTCGAGCGCCTCGCCGACGATTTCATCCTCGAGCCGGATGCGCTTGAGGAGCGCCGAGTCGATGTGCGGCAGCGCGAGCCGCGCCGCATCGGGCTCGAGCAGGATGCGCACCCGCATCAGCTGCTCGAAGCGCGCCTGGTTCATCTCCGGGATGTAGAGCCGGCGGTTGTCGCGGATCTCGAGTGCCCCCTCGGCCACCAGCCGGTGCACGGCCTCGCGCACCGGCATGACGCTGGTGTTGAGCTGCTCGGCGATCTGGCGGAAACCCATCGCGGTTCCCGGAGCGAGCTGCCCCTTGAGCAGCATCGCCCGCAACACCTCGTAGATCCGGGCGTTGACCTTCATCGGGGTACGCTCAAGTTCTTCCATACGCTCCGGCGCTGTTGCGCAGCTGTGCTGTGCGCTAGTGTAATGAGATGCTGGATAATTCACACGCAGGATGCCTGGCGCCCGCGCACCTTCACTGCTGATCCCTTGAGGAGCTTCGCATGAGCAGCATTCCGGCCGCACTGCCCGGCGCATCCACACGCCCGATCAAGCGCTCGACCCAGGAGTGGCAGGCACTGGATCGGGCCCACTACCTGCATCCGTTCACGGATCACGCCGCCCTGCACCGCAAGGGCACGCGCGTCATCACGCGCGGCGAAGGTATTTATCTGTACGACTCGGAAGGACGGCGGCTGCTCGATGGCATGGCCGGCCTGTGGTGCATGACGCTGGGCTACGGGCGGCGCGAGTTGGCCGAGGTGGCGCGCGCGCAGATGCTGGAGCTGCCCTTCTACAACAGCTTCTTCCAGTCCGCGCACCCGCCGGCGATCGAACTCGCGCGCATGCTGGTCGAGGTGACCCCGCCGCAGTTCAACCACGTGTTCTTCACCGGCTCGGGCTCGGAAGCCAATGACACGGTGCTGCGCCTGGTGCGCCGCTACTGGGAACTGCGCGGAGAAACCCAGCGCAGCATCGTGATCAGCCGCAAGAATGCCTATCACGGCAGTACGATCGCCGGCGCGAGCCTCGGGGGCATGAGTGCGATGCATGCGCAGGGTGGCCCGATGGTGCCCGGCATCGAGCACATCGCGCAGCCCTACTGGTACATCGAGGGTGGCGAGCTCACGCCGGAGGAATTCGGCCTGCGCACCGCGCGCGCGCTCGAGCAGAAGATCCTCGCGCTCGGCCCCGAGCGGGTGGCCGCCTTCATCGGCGAGCCGGTGCAGGGCGCCGGCGGCGTCATCATCCCGCCGCCCAGCTACTGGCCCGAGATCCAGCGCATCGTCGACAAGTACGGCCTGCTGCTGATTGCCGATGAGGTGATCACCGGCTTCGGGCGCACCGGTGAATGGTTCGGATCCGACACCTTTGGGATCCGCCCCGATCTGATGCCGATCGCCAAGGGCCTCTCCTCGGGCTACCTGCCGATTGGCGGGGTGATGATCGGTGATCGCATCGCCGACACGCTCATCGAGCGCGGCGGAGAATTCTTCCATGGCTTCACCTACTCGGGCCACCCAGTCTCGTGCGCCGTAGCCTGCGAGACGCTGCGCATCATGCAGGCCGAGCAGCTCGTTGAGCAGGTGCGCGCGGTCACGGCACCGTACCTGGGCCGCCAGTGGGCGAGCCTCGCCGATCACCCGCTGGTCGGGGAGGCACGGAGCCTGGGGCTGATGGGGGCGATTGAACTGGTGCAGGACAAGGCGCGGCGCCGGCGCTTTGCCGAGCCGGGCACGGTCGGCACGATCTGCCGCGATATCTGCTTCGAGAATGGCCTCGTGATGCGCGCGGTCTATGATTCGATGATCATCGCACCGCCGCTGATCATCAGCCGCGCCGAGCTCGATGAGCTCATCGGCATCGCGCGCAGTTGCCTCGATCAGACGCTGCTGGAACTCAAACGCCGCAAGCTTATCTAGCATCTGGCGGCTGGCGCCTAACGAATGTTGTAGACCGTCTCGGCAATGAAGGCGCGCGTGCGCGCGCCATCGAGCAGCTCGCGCTCGATTGCCTGCACCTGCGCGTAGCGGCTCACATCGCTGCCGAATCCGCCGAAGCCGGCAAGATCGTGGACGCAGAACTCATCAAGCACATCGTAGTAGCTCGGACTCTCACCGTCGGGGTGCTCGGACTGCGCGAGCACCTGATTCTGTACGTAGCGGGCAATGTGGGGCGTACTGCCTAGCTCGACACCCAGCGCCGCCGGGAAGGCTTCGGCCCAGGCGCTCTGGAAGGCCGCGCGCGTCAGCTTCGGGTGGCGGCGGCGGAAGTAGAACACCTTGAGCTGCGTCGGGCTTCCCTCACGGATGACCTGCTCATGGGTGTAGTGCATCAGCGCACCGGCTTCGTTGGCGAAGCGGCCCTCGTCCGGCCGGATGATCTCGAGATAGCGTGGCTCGCGCATGTTGCGCAGCTGCGCCTCACGACTGTCAAACCAGCCCTGCGTGACGATATCCAATTCACTCGCCAGTAGATGCCTGAAGGCCTGGTCGGCGGCACCGGCGATCGGAAAGTTATAGTGATAGTGGCGGATGTCGGCCACAACTTCCGGCACGCTGCGCACCAGCGGGCCGTGGACCTCGGTGACGTAGCGGCGAAAGTCCGCGTGCGTCAGCTCCGCGCGCCGCGGCGCCAGGATCATCATTTTCATCATGCCGCGGGCTTCCGGATCCTGACACGCGCCGCGGGTTCGTATGCGCGATAGAAGCTCTCGACGCCACGCCGGATCACCGCATCCACCGCGCGCGACCCCAGTCCCTGCTTCAGGCCCAGCAGCGCTCGCAGCTGCAGGTCGCCACGCACCAGGTCGATGAACTGCTCGGCCGCAACATGCGCATCCGCGCGGCGCAGCAGGCCGGCGCCCATCGCACGCGCCATGAACTGCTCGAGACGCTCGAGCAGCCGCGCCGGTCCATTGTTGTAGAAGGCCTGGCCGAGGCCCGGCACCCGCTCGGCCTCGGCAATCACCAGCCGGCAGGAAGCCACGATCTCCGCCGAGAGCAGAAAGACCACCAGCGCGCGAGCGAAGCGCAGCAGCCTTGCCGGCATCGGCTCACGCCCCTGCTCGCCGGCGAGAAACGAGGGAGCGTAGCGGGCGCGCTCCTCAAGAATCACCGAGGCAAACAGCTCCTGCTTGTTGGCGAAATAGACGTACAGCGTGGCTTTGCTGACGCCGGCGCGCGTTGCAACCGCGTCCATGCTTGCGGCCGCATAGCCTTGCTGCATGAAGATCGCGCGCGCAGCAGTGAGGATCTGCTGCACCTTGTCCATGGAGGCCTCGGGCGCCGCGGCGTGCGGCGCGTCGGTGCTCCGGGCATCGTCCAGAGCGTGTCTCATGGAAAACTGGTGAGTTTTATCATTTATCTATATTATAGCCATTACTGCTATAAACTACAACGATTTGGATACCTTGGGGTTTCCCTGTTCCAGGAGTCGCGCGATGAATGCCATCCCTGCAGCTGCCCAGGCCGAGGCCGGCCTGAAATTCCCCGACCTGCTGATCTACCGCGGTTATGCGGCCCCGGTGCGCATCGAGGCGGATGTCTATGATCTGGAGGTCGAGGGTTCGATTCCCGCCGAACTGAACGGCGCCTACTATCGGCTCAGTGCCGATACGCAATATCCCCCGCGCCTTGGGCAGGACATCTTCATTAACGGCGATGGTATGGTGCACATGCTGCGTCTGGAGCACGGTCATGCGGATCTGAAGACCCGCTATGTCCGCACACCCAAGTTCAGGGCCGAGCGGGCGGCGCGACGCGCGCTCTTTGGCGCCTACCGCAACCCCTTTACCGACGATCAGAGCGTCGCGGGTGTCGATGGCAACACCGCCAATACCAGCGCGTTCTGGCATCACGGACAGCTCTATGCGCTGAAAGAGGCGGCCCGGCCAGTACGGCTCGACCCGATCAGCCTCGAGACTCTGGGCAGCTGGGATTTCAACGGCAAGCTTTTTAGCAAGACCTTTACCGCGCACCCGAAGATCGATCCGGTCAGTGGCGAGGTCATCGCCTTCTCCTACAACACGCGCGGAGTTGCGGACCGGAGCATCGAGATCCACTGGATCTCGGCCCGCGGCGAACTGACGCGAACCGAGGCCTTCGAGGCGCCCTATTCCTTCATGGCCCACGATTCGCTGGTTTCGGAGCACTACATTGCCTTCACGGTCTACCCGATGATCAGTGACTGGGCGCGAGTACAGCGCGGCGAACCGTACTTTCACTGGGACTCGAGCCAGCCCACGATGGTCGCGATCATCCCGCGCCAGCAGGGCGTCGCCGGGATCCGCTGGTATTCGTGTCCTTTCACCGGCATGCAGACCCACTCCTTCAATGCCTGGGAGGAAGGCACGGTGCTGCACCTGGATCATTTCTTCTCCGCCTCCGGCTGGCTGTCGCAGTTTCCCGATATCCGCGGCGTCGCAACGCACGAGGAGCCGCCCCATGCCGAGCGCTGGAGCTTTGATCTTGCCAGCACTGCGGACACTTTCAGCGTGCGACGGATCTTTGAGCAGATTGGCGAGATGCCGATGATCGATCCGCGCTTCCTGATGCGACGGGCGCGGCAGTTCTACTTCGGTACCAACAATCCGCAGCTGGGACCGATGCTCGAGTGGGGGCCCAAGGGTCCACCCTTCACCTGCATCGGCCACTTTAATGAAACTCGCCAGCAGCTGAAGTTCTGGTACGCCGGCGCCGATTCGGCGCCGGAGGAACCCTGCTTCATCCCGCGCTCCGCCACGGCCGGGGAAGCTGAGGGCTGGATCCTGAGCCTCGTGGGCCGGCGCGCCGAGCACCGCACGGATCTGGTCATCCTGGATGCCCAGCACCTCGAGGCCGGCCCGGTGGCCACAATCCGCATTCCCTGCCGTCTGCACGAGGGCTTCCACGGCATCTGGGTGCCGCAGTCGCAGCTTCCCTCCGCGGATTAGGGGCCAGTGCAAGAGCTGTTTCAGTCGCAATTCAGCGGAGCAGCCCCCACCGATAGTGTGGATAATTCCCCGCCCGGGCTGCTGCAGGCTTCAGCACAGCGCTACGCGCGCCGCGCTGCGCCCGGACATTCTGGCGGCCGCAGGAATTGGACCCATGCAGGATCGGGAGGCCGGCGAGGCCACGACAAGAATCGGCTTTCGGGAATTCGTCGGCCTGATGGCGGCGCTGATGGCGACCCAGGCGATCCCGATCGATGCAATGCTGCCGGCGCTGCCCGCGATTGCCCGCACGCTCGGCATCGACGATGAAAACCACGGCCAGTGGATCATCACGGCGTATTTTGTCGGTCTAGCCAGCGGCCAGCTGTGCTGGGGCGTGCTCTCCGACCGCTTTGGCCGGCGTCCGATGCTGCTGCTCGCCCTGGCCCTCTATGTCCTCGCGGCGGTGCTATGCGGGCTGGCCACCAGCTTCACGAGTCTGCTCGTCTGGCGTGCCGTGCACGGCCTCGCCGCCGCCGGCATCGTCGTCGTGCGCTCGATAATCCGCGACCTGTACTCGGGCCGTCATATGGCGCGTGTTATGTCGCTGTGCTTCATCGTGTTCCTGATGGTGCCGGTGATTGCACCGAGCCTCGGGCAGCTGGCGCTGCTAATCGCGCCGTGGCGGCACATCTTCCTGCTGTTCGGCACCTTCGGTGCCGTGGTCGGCGTGTGGACGCTGCTGCGCCTGCCCGAGACACTGCATCCGGAGTTTCGACGCACGATGCATCTGGCCCCGTTATGGAGCGCGACACGACTGGTACTCGGCACACGCCTCTCGATCTGCTACACGCTGGCCCAGATGACGCTCTTTGGCACGCTGGTCTCGTATCTTGGCATGGTGCAGCAGATCTTCAACACGGTGTACCAGCGGCCGGCACTGATGCCGACGGTGTTCGCGCTGTGCGCGATCGCCGTCGGCTGCACCTCGTTCCTGAACTCGCGCTTCGTCGAGCGCTTCGGCATGCGCACCATCTCGCACGCGGGCCTGCTGGCCTTCATCGCGATCTCGGCCGTGCACGTGGTGGTCGCGCTGGCGCACGCCGAACCGCTGTGGCTGTTCGTCGTGCTGCAGTCGGGGACACTTGCGGCCTTTGGCCTCGGGCTCTCGAACTTCATGGCGATGGCGATGGAGCCCTTAGGCTCGGTGGCCGGCATCGGCGCGGCGCTGCAAGGTTTCGTGTCGCAGTTCTTCGCCGCACTGATCGGAGCACTGATCGGGCGGCAATTCAACGGCACGCTGGTACCACTGGCCGGCGGCGCGCTGCTGTGTGGCCTCGCGAGCCTGGGGTTCGTGTTGCTGGCCGAGCGCGGCAAGCTGTTTCGCGCCCACCACACCGATGATCACCTGACCGCCAACGGCGCGCACGGCGCGGCGCTCAGCACCGTCGATCCGCACTGAAGGCAGGCAGCGCATGCCTACCGCGATCACCTCACGACTGCACCGCGCACCCGAGCGCGATGGCAACCGTTTCCGCCTGATCAGCGCCGCCCCCGAGTTCTTCGCCCGCATGCTCGGGGCCATCGAGTCTGCCCAGCACTATGTGCTGGCCGAGTTTTATCTGGCCGCCTCCGGGCGCATCGCCGATCGCTTCATCGCAGCTTTTGTCGGCGCCGCCGGTCGCGGCGTGCGGGTGTTTGTGCTGCTCGATGGCTTTGGTGCGCGCGGCCTCGGGGGGCCCGAGCGCGCGCGGCTGCGCAGCGCCGGTGTCGCGCTGGTGCTGTTCAATGCGATTTCCTGGCGCGGCTTTCCACGCCAGTTCGTGCGCGATCATCGCAAGCTCCTGCTGGTGGATGGGGAGGTCGGCTTCACCGGCGGCGTGGGTCTGATGGATGCCTTTGACCCGATCGGGGAAGCGGTACCGCCCTGGCACGATTGCATGGTAGAGATCGCCGGACCCGTGCTCGAGGACTGGCAGAGCCTGTTCGCCAAGACCTGGCGGCGCAGCGCGCGCGAGCCCCTCGGGCTGCCGCGGCTGCACTGTGCGCCGCAGGTGCCGGGTGAGCGCGGACGGCTCGCGGCCAGCGCCGGCCTTGAAACCCGGGATCTGGGCCACGCGGTACTCGCTCGGGTCCGCAAGGCGCGCGTTCGGGTGTGGATCGCGACCGCCTACTTCTGGCCTTCGCAGCGCCTGCGCCGGGCGTTGCGCCAGGCCGCGCAGCGCGGGGTTGATGTGCGCCTGGTGCTCACCGGAGCGCACACCGATGCGCCGGCACTGCGCAGCGTCAGCCGCCTCTTCTACGGGCGCCTGCTCGCCAGTGGCGTCGTGATCTACGAATACCAGCCCGGCTTCCTGCACACCAAGCTAGTGCTGGCCGATGACTGGGTCTCGATTGGCTCCTGCAACCTGGATCGCTGGGGGACGCTGTGGAATCTGGAGGCCAACCAGGAAGTGGCCTCACACGCCTTTGCGCGCGCGGTCGAGCACACGCTCGAGCGCGCCTTGAGCTACAGCATCGCGTTCCGTCATCCGAGTGAAGTCGAAAGCGGCTGGAGCGCGCATTTCTGGAGCCTCATCGGGCGCGCAGCTCTTGCCTGGAGCACGCGCGTGGTCGCACGCCTGCGCGAACGGCGCCGCTAGCACCGCGCTCCGCACTGACACGGGTCTGTCACACGGCTGCTGCGTCGCGATCAGCAGACGCTGGGGCAACTTGTCTCCCTGCCCCTAAACCGGCGACCATGGGCGGATGCGATCGCCCTTCTCCTCTCTTGCCCTGGCGCCGACCGACCTGCTGCGCAATCCGACCTATCGGCGGCTGTGGATCTCGATCCTGATCTCCTCCTTTGGCGGTCAGGTCACGCTGCTGGCGATCCCGCTGACCGCCGCCGTGCTGCTACACGCAAGCTCAGCGCAGATGAGCTACCTGCAGTCGATGGAGCTGGTCCCGTTCGTGCTGCTCTCGCTCCCGACCGGCGTGTGGCTCGATGGCCGGCGCAAACTGCCGGTCTATATCGGCGGTGAACTGACGGTCGCCTTCACGGTTGCCACGATACCGCTCGCCTGGTGGCTCGGGTGGCTGTCGATAAGCTGGCTGTACGTCACCGGATTTATTATCGGGGCGGTCAATACCACCGCGGGCAGCGCGGCACAGATCGTGCTCACGCAGATCGTGCCGCGCGAACGACTGGTCGAGGCGCATGCCAAGAATGCGCTCGCCAGCTCCACCGCCGAGGTCTCAGGTCCCGGTTTTGCCGGGGTGCTGATCAAGCTCACTGGCGCGCCGATCGCGCTGCTGGCCGATGCCGTGCTGCTGCTGCTCTCGGCCACGATCCTGCGCGGCGTGCAGGTCACGGAGGCAGCGACCCGCGAACAGCACAGCTTCTGGCATGCGATGCGCGAGGGCATCGACTTCGTACGCGGGCACCGGCTGCTGGTCACGATGGCGAGCTGCGTCGGGGTGTGGCAGCTGTGCAATGCCTGCGCCATGCAGCAGCAGATCCTGCTGGCGACGCGCGAGCTTGGACTAAGTGCCCGCGGCGTAGGCTTGAGCTACGTGGGGCTTGGCATCGGCACGATCGCCACCAGCACCGTGGGCGCGCGCATAGCGCGCCGCCTGGGTCCGGGTCCGACGCTGGTGCTGGGCTTCGCGGTCTGCGGCTGCGGCTGGCTGCAGCTGGGGATCGCGCCCGCCGGCCGCTGGGGCCTGGCCGCCTACCCGCTGATGCTCTTTGCCTTCGGCGTTGGCGCGGTACTGATCTTCATCAACTTCCTCTCGCTGCGCCAGTCCGTGACCCCAGGGCATATGCTCGGGCGCATGACCAGCACGATGCGCTGGCTGATCCTGCTGCCCGCTGTCCCGGGGGCGCTGTGGGGTGGCTGGCTGGGCACGCACTTTGGCGTGCGCTCGGCACTGAGCTTCGCCGGCGCGACCGCGATCCTGCTGGCGCTGCTCGCCTGGCGGATGCCGATCATCCGCAGCGTGCGCACCTTGCCGAGCCTGCGTTCGGAGGCGGTGACGCCCTGGTCCTCCGATGAGCCGACGAATCCTTAAGCGGCGAGCGGCGCGAACTTGGCGGTGAAGTGGCGCATCGCCGGCGGCTGCCAGCGGATCGCAAATCCTCTGAGGCGCGCGCGCTCGGCCACCAGATCCTCGAACACCTCGATCAGGTAGTCGGCGTGGCTCTGCGTGTAGACCCGCCGTGGAATAGCAAGGCGCACCAGATCCATCGGCGCTGCTGTCTCGGTGCCATCCGGGCGCATCCCGAACATCACGGTGCCGATCTCGCACGAGCGGATGCCGCCCTCGATGTAGAGCGCCACTGCGAGCGACTGGCCCGGAAACTCAAGTGGCGGGATATGCGGCAGCAGCCGGCGCGCATCGATGAACACCGCATGGCCACCGGTGGGCTTGACGATCGGCACACCCAGGGCGGTTAGGCGCTCGCCGATGTACTCGCAGGTGCGGATCCGGTAGCGCAGGTAATCCTCATCGATGATTTCCTTCAAGCCCTGCGCAATCGCATCCAGATCACGCCCGGCCAGGCCCCCGTAGGTCGGAAAGCCCTCGGTCAGGATCAGGCGGCTGCGCGCCGCCTGGGCCAGCGCATCATCGTTGAGTGCCAGCCAGCCACCGATATTTGCGAAGGCATCCTTCTTGGCCGACATCGTCATGCCATCGGCCAGCGCAAACATGTCGCGCACGATCTCCTTGATCGCGCGGCCGCCCTGCCCGGGCTCGCGTTGCTTGATGAAGTAGGCGTTCTCGGCGAAGCGGCAGCCATCGATGATGAACGGGCGCCCGTAGCGGTGCGCGAGCTCGGCCACCGCGCGGATATTGGCCAGGCTCACCGGCTGACCGCCGCCGGCATTGTTGGTCACGGTGATCATTACGCACGGCACGGCGGCGCCGTGCTCTTGCAGGAACTGCTCGAGGCGCGCCAGGTCCATGTTGCCCTTGAAGGGGTGCAGGTTCTCTGGATCCGTGCCTTCGGCAATCACCAGATCGTGCGCCTCGGCGCCGCTGGCTTCGATATTGCCGCGGGTGGTGTCGAAATGATTGTTCGAGGGGATCTTGCGCCCCACCCCGCCCACCAGCGAGAACAGGATCGCCTCGGCGGCGCGCCCCTGATGCGTGGGCAGCACGTGCTTGAAGGGCATCAGCTCCTTGACCGCCGCCTCAAAGCGGAAGAACGAGGGGCTGCCGGCGTAGCTCTCGTCCCCGGACAGCAGCGCGGCCTGCTGCGCGGCGCTCATTGCGCTCGTGCCACTGTCGGTCAGCAGATCAATCAGCACATCCTCGCTCTTGAGCGCGAACAGATTGTAGTCAGCGGCCTGGATCAGGGCCTCGCGCTCCGCACGCGTCGTCATGCGGATTGGCTCGACCGCCTTGATCCGGAATGGCTCGATGATCACGCGCTGCCGCTTTAGCTGCTCACCCATACCCACGCTCCTCTTTAGGATCGCGCACTCTACACTGGGTTATCCTGCCCGGCAGGATCTCGCACCTGATGCGTGCGGGGGCGCGTACTCAGGGCGGCATCATTCCATCAGGGCAGCGATGACGCGTTCTGACCTGCAGCGGCTGGTGAGTCAAACGTTTGCGGGTGGGCAAAAGAACGTTCAATGAAAAAGATTTGGAGTATTGGGATCGCGCTGTAAACTTTGGCAGTGCAGCATCGTTAGGGGTACGACCCGCCCGGCACGAACGCCAGGCCAGCCTCACCAGGGACTTGGATGCCCCGCCCCAAACGGACCACCAAAGACAAGCTGATGGATGCGGCCGAGAAGCTCTTTGCCCGGCGGGGCTTCCATGGGGTGTCGCTACGTGAAATCACCAGTGAAGCCGGTGTCGATCTGGCGCTGGTGAACTATCACTTTGGCACCAAGAAGAAACTGCTGGCCGAGGTGATCGAGCGGCGTGGCCAGTTGCTCAACGCCGAGCGCGTGCAGCAGCTGGCCGAAGTGCGGTTCAAGGCTGCGCCCCAGCCAGCGAGCACCGAGGCCGTGGTCGGTGCGTTCCTCAACCCGATCCTCGATCGGCTCGCGCACGCGGGCGCTGGCTGGCACAGCTATTTCGCGCTGCTCGCCTACGTGAACAATTCCCCCGAGTGGGGCTGCACTATGATCGGCAAGGCCTTCGATGCGGTGGTGCGCGAGTTCATCCAGGCGGTGATGGCATCGCTCCCGGGGGCCAGCGCGGAAGACATCTACTGGGGCTACAACTTTCTCACCGGTGCGCTCACGCTCTCGCTGGCCGAGACCGGCCGGCTCGATCTGCTCTCGGGCGGCCTGTGCCGCTCCGATGATGTCGCGGCCTTGCGAGCGCGGCTCGTGCGTTATGTGAGCGCCGGCCTGCGCGGTCTGGCCAGCGCGCGCCCCTGAAAATCAGGCTCAGGGCTGTGCCGGGGCGATCCTGACCGGCACCGTGAGGCTGCACACATCGATGTAGCCGGCAGGACGCCGCGTCCAGGGATCACGCCGGTTACGGCGCGCTTCCACCAGTTCAGCAAACAGCGGCGTATCGGTACGCAGCACCTGCAGCGCGGTGCGCTCGGCAGGGGCCAGCTGGGAGGCGAGCTGCACCGAGCGGATCGGCGTGTACTGCTCGGGCTTGGCGTAGAAGCCCATCGCCTCGGTGCCGCGCGGGAGCGTGGAGAGGATCTCCATGCCCTGCAGCACCCGACCCACGAGCGTGACATTGCGATCCAGCAGGCGCGCCGTGCTGATCATGGCGTACAGCTCGCTGCCATTGCCGCTGTCAGGATCATTGTCCCGGCCCACGCCCACCATGCTGTAGCAGTGCGTGAGCCAGGTCTGTCCGGTCTTCGGATCGCGCGCCGCGGGCAGGCCGTTGCTGAATCCGGTCTGGGGCGCATAGCCATCGGTATCCGGGAGCGGTGTAAAGGGCTGGCTCACAATCGGCATCGAAAATTCGGCTTTGATCGTCGGCAGTGCATGGATCAGCTTGCGAGTGTCCTCGGCATCACCCCACTGGACCACCCAGTTATCCTGGGCGCGGATCACCGCCAGACCATCAAAATAATGCTCGCGTACCAGCGCCTCGATATTGGCGATGGTGCGCGGTGCGAAGACCGGGGCCAGTTCAATAATCACGCGCCCCGCCGGCAATTCCATATAGAGCGTGTGCTCCGGATCCACGTTGCGCCAGTCCGAGGGCTGCGCGGCCGCGATGATTTCCGTGCTGGTGCGGTACGGCGCCGGGCTCACCGTGGCGCCCGCCAGCGCTGTGGCCACGCCAGCCAGCCCAAGTGCGCCGATCGCCAATCGATATTTCACAAAGTTGCTCATGCCGGCCTACGTCCTGAAAGATTTGCCTGTTAAGTTTAGATGCTAGGGCATCCGGCCGCGCCCTGTCCCTGCGACCCGGCGGCCGATCCCGCCGGCGGATCCTTAAGTTGAGGGGTGACAAATGCCGCCGCGAGCCTGAAACTTTGCGGCCGCGCGCGGGTATAGATCAGCAGAGGGAGCCCCATGGCCACGGCGGCCAGCAGTTCGCTGCGCGCCGCGCCCGAGGCCTAGAGCCAGAGAACTGTATATGAATCAGCCTGTTATGATGGATTCCAATCTTCAGGGCGACGGCGGCAACCGCCGGCGGTCCTGGTATTTCATCGGCGGCGGAGTCCTCGCGCTGGCGCTCATCGGCTGGCTGGTACTGCGTCCGCACGGTGCCGCGCAGGCGGCTACTGATAAGAACACCACCGTGCCACCGCTGATCACGGTCGTGGTGCCGCAGCTGGGGCCGGTGTCGACCACGGTATCGGTGACCGGGCAGATCAGCGCCCGCAATGACATTCCGATTGGCATCGAGGGCGATGAAGGCCGGATCGCGGCCGTGCTCGCGGAGCCCGGTGATCGCGTCCACAAGGGTCAGGTGCTGGCGCGCCTGAACCCGATCACCGCCCAGACGCAGGTGGATTCGGCCACGGCCTCGCTCGATGAGCTCAAGGCCACGGCGGCGGTCGCCGAAGCCGAGTGGGCCCGCACGCAGCGTGCCCGCGATTCCTTCTCGGTCGAGGAAGCGGAGCGACGCCGCACCAGCGCGGTCACGGCCGAGGCCAAGGTCAAGGCAGCCGAGGCGCAGCTGGCCGATGCCCAGAACCGCATGGCGCACACCACGGTGCTCGCGCCCGAGGATGGCATCGTGCTCACCCGCACCGCCGAGGTCGGACAGATCGCAGTGCCCGGCACCACGGTCTTGTTCCGCCTCGCGCGCAATGGCGAGATCGAGCTGCGCGGCCAAGTGGCCGAGCAGGAAATGCCACTGCTCAAGGTCGGGCAGGTGGCCGAGGTGCGTCTCGATGGCGTCGCGCATCCCTTCAGCGGCAAGGTATGGCAGATCGGCGCCATCATCGATCCGACCACACGTCAGGGCATGGTGCGCATCGCGCTGCCGGCCGCCGATCAGAACCTGCGCCCGGGCGCCTTTGCCAGGGCCGACATCCAGAGCGGCGCGACCCTTGGCGCGATCGTGCCGCAGACCGCGGTGCTCAGCGATGAGCAGGGCAACTACGCCATGATCGTCAACGCGCAGCAAAAGATTGAGCGGCGCGCCGTGACCGTGGCCGGTACACGGTCAGAGGGTCTGCTGGTGAGCGCCGGCCTGAACAACACGGATCGGGTGGTAGCCATTGCCGGGGCGTTCCTGCGCATCGGCGAGCAGGTCGTCGTCGCGCCGTCACCGCAGAGCGCAGCCACCGCCACCTCGGCACCGGCCAACCACGCCCCGAGCGCGCCGTGAGGCGGATTTCTGCCTGGGCGATCACGCACCCGGTCTTCCCGCTGGTGCTGTTTGCGGTGCTGTGCGCGTTCGGCATCGTGGCGTTCATACGCCTGCCAGTGACGCTTAATCCGGATGTCTCAGCCCCCTTCGTCGAGATCAACATCAGCCAGCCGGGCGCGGCGCCGAGCGAGCTCGAGACCCAGGTGCTGCAGAAGGTCGAAGGGGCAGTTGCCAACGTTGGCAACGTCAAGAGCATTCGTTCCGTGGCCATCGAGGGCACGGCGAATACCACCGTCGAGTTCCAGATCGGCACACCGGTAGATCGGGCGACGACCGACGTGCGCGATGCGGTGGCCAAGATCCGCCCGGAGCTGCCGCAGGGCATCCAGGAGCCGCAGGTGCATCGCGTCGACATCGATGGCGGTGCGATCGTGTATTACGCCATCAGCACTACGGGCATGACCGAAGAGCAGCTGTCCTGGTTCGTCGATGACACGATCAACAAGCGACTGCTGGCGCTCAGCGGCGTGGCGCAGGTCTCGCGCTCGGGCGGTGTCACGCGTGAAATCCGCGTGAATCTGGATCCGGCGCGGATGGAGTCCTACGGCATCACGGCCGGGGAAGTGAATCAGCAACTGCGCGCCGTGAACCTGGATGCCGCCGGTGGCCGCGCCCAGGTCGGCGGTGGCGAGCAATCGATCCGCGTGTTGGGCGGCGCCCACACCGCCACGGAGCTCGGCGAGACGCGCCTGACGATGCCCGATGGCCGTGTCGCGCGCTTAAGCGATATTGCCGAGGTCCGCGACGGGGTTGCCGAGGTACGCACGATCTCGCGACTCAATGGCCGTTCGGCAACCACATTCGGAGTCTACAAGGCCAAGGGCGCCTCGGATGTCGAGACCCTCAAGCGCATCGAAGCCGAACTCGACAAGATCACCAAGGAAGCGCCGTCGATCAGTCTCAAGCAGGTGTTCACGACGGTTGATTTCACCAAAGCCTCCTACCATGCCTCGATCGAAGCGCTTATCGAGGGCGCGCTGCTCGCGGTTGTAATCGTCTACCTGTTCCTGCGCGACTGGCGCGCGACGGCGATCTCAGCGCTTGCCATACCGCTGGCCGCATTGCCGACCTTCGCGGTCATGCAGTGGCTCGGCTTCACGCTCAACCAGATCAGCTTGCTGGCCCTGTCGCTGATCACCGGCGTGCTAGTCGACGATGCAATCGTCGAAGTCGAGAACATCACGCGCCACATGAAGATGGGCAAGAGTGCCTATCGTGCGGCCATGGATGCCGCCGATGAGATCGGACTTGCGGTCGTCGCCTGCTCGATGTGCATCATCGCCGTGTTCCTGCCGGTGAGCTTCATGGGCGGCCTGGTCGGCCAGTATTTTGTCCAGTTTGGCATCACAGTTGCCGTCGCAGTGTTTATGTCGCTGCTGGTGGCGCGCCTGATCAGTCCGTTGCTGGCCGCTTACACGCTCAAGCCTCACGATCAGTTGCGCTCTGCCGATGGCCCATTGATGGAGTGGTACCTGAAGGCGCTGCGCTGGACGGTCAAGCATCGCGTTAAGACACTGCTTGCCGGCTTCGTCTTCTTCGTACTGTCGATCATAGGGTTCATATTGATTCCGAAGACCTTTACGCCGGACGCGGATTTCTCCTCTTCGACACTGCAGATCGAACTGCCCCCGGGCGTGTTGCTGAGCCAGACCGCTGCCGCTGCCGACCAGGCCTACGCGATACTCAAGCGTCGCGCGGAAGTCGCCAACGTGGTCGAATCGGTCGGCGAGGATGAGGACGGGGAGGTACGCTCGGGCAACCTCTACATCCAGCTCGTGCCGCCTTCGCAGCGCAAGCTGAGCCAGAAGCAATTCGAGCAGCAGGTGATCAAGGAGCTGCGCGTCATTCCGGATGCGCACATCAACTTCCAGAGCCAGAACGATGGCGGCGGGCGCGACCTGACGATCTTCGTGGTCGGGAGCAACCCGGTGCTGGCCGAGAGCGTCGCGCGTACCGCCATCGAGCAGATGCGCACGCTCAAGGAACTGCGTGAGCCGCGCATCAACGGTGACATGGCGCGCCCGGAACTCGTGATCCACCCGCGGCTCGATGAGGCCGCGCAGCTCGGGATCACAGTCGAGGCCATCAGCGAGACGGTACGCCTGGCGACCTTAGGTGATATCTCGCAGAACGATGCCAAGTTTTCTTTGAGCGATCGGCAGATTCCGATCCGGGTGAGCCTGAAAGAGTCCTCACGTTCAGACCTGGCGACGATCGAGAACTTGCCATTACGCACCGCCAGCGGCGCCACCGTGCCGCTCAAGACCGTGGCCGATATCAGCTTTGGTCAGGGTCCCTCCAAGGTACGGCGCTACAACCAGAACCGGCGCATCTCGCTCGAGGCGGATTTGAATAACACACAGCTTGGCGAGGCGATGGACAAGATCCATGCGCTGCCGATCTTCAAGAACCTGCCCACAGGTGTGCAGATTGTCCAGATCGGCAGTGCCGAGTACATGCAGGAGTTGTTCGCGAGCTTCGTGCTGGCGATGGTCGCTGGGATCCTGCTGGTGTTTGCGGTCCTGGTGTTGCTGTTCGCGCGCCTGTTTCAGCCGATCACAATCCTCTCGGCACTGCCGCTCTCGCTCGGTGGTGCGGTGTTGGGGTTGTGGGCTACGCACAGCCCGTTCTCGCTCTCGACCGTGCTGGGTATCCTGATGCTGATGGGGATCGTTGCGAAGAATTCGATCCTGCTGGTGGAGTTTGCGATCGAGGAGATGCGCGCCGGGAAGGATCGGCTGACGGCACTGCTGGAAGCCGGTCATAAGCGGGCGCGTCCGATCGTGATGACTTCGGTCGCGATGATCGCCGGCATGCTCCCGGTCGCCATGGGCATGGCGGGCAATGCCGAGTTCCAGAGCCAGATGGCGATTGCCGTCATCGGCGGCCTGGTCACCAGTACCGGCCTGACGCTGGTCATGGTCCCGGCGGCCTTTACCTGGATGGATGATCTGGAGCGCTGGCTCGGCCGTAAGATCGGGCGGCACCTCATAAACGAGGAGGCCCACGAGGCACCCCTGCCCGCTGGCGTCCCGCAGCACCCGGTGGCCTGAAGCCCCCTGATCCCGCCGGCGCGGCCCTTTTTTGGGGGAAAAGAGCGGCCCAGTCGGCCGGCCCTCTGCTAAAATGCGCGCCGCCTTGCAAGGGGATTGATGTCGCCTGTCCCCTGGGCACCGGATCCAAAAGGCCGCCGCTGCATGCAGCCGGCGCCCTGCCAGATCGGTGCCGCGATTCGATCAGGCAGACCCCCTTGGTGAACCCACACACCCCGGATCGTCCGGCAGGTGTGCAGTGATCTGATCCCTATGCTTGCCACTTCCAACGTCTCCATCCAGTTCGGCGCCAAGCCGCTGTTCGAGCAGGTCACGGTCAAGTTCGCCGATGGCAACCGTTACGGGCTGATCGGTGCCAATGGCTGTGGCAAGTCGACGCTGATGAAGGTGCTGGGTGGGGAGCTCGAGCCCAGTGCCGGGGATGTGATGCTCCAGACTGGCCTGCGCCTGGGGAAGCTGAATCAGAACCAGTTCGCCTACGAGGATGAGCGGGTCCTGGATGTGGTCATGCAGGGTCACGTCGAGCTATGGCAGGCGATGAAGGAGCGCGACCGGATCTATGCCGACCCGGAATCAACCGATGCCGATTACATGCGGGCGGCCGAACTGGAGGGCGCCTTTGCCGAGCACGGCGGCTACGATGCCGAAGCGCGCGCCGCCGCCATCCTGATCGATGCCGGAATTCCTGAGTCACGCCATAACGGACCGATGCGCGAAGTGCCGCCGGGACTTAAGCTGCGCGTGCTGCTGGCTCAGGCGCTGTTCTCGCGCCCCGATGTGCTGCTGCTTGATGAGCCCACCAACAACCTCGACATCAGCTCGATCCGCTGGCTCGAGGGGGCGCTCAATAACTACGACGCCACGATGATCATCATCAGCCACGATCGGCACTTCCTCAACCAGGTGTGCACGCACATCGCGGATCTGGATTTCCAGCAGCTGAAGATCTATCCGGGCAACTACGATGATTTCATGCTGGCCTCGGTCCAGGCCCGGCAGCGCACCGAGGCGGCCAATGCCAAAGCGCGCGATCAGATTTCGGACCTGCAGGAGTTCGTGCGCCGCTTCTCGGCCAATGCTTCCAAGGCGCGGCAGGCTACTTCACGCAAAAAGCAGCTGGAAAAGATCAAGATCGAGGAGATCCGCCCCTCCTCGCGCCAGAACCCCTACATCCGCTTCGAGCAGGCCAAGAAGTTGTATCGCTCGGCCGTAACAGTCGAGAAGCTGCGCTTCACCTACCCCGGAACTGACAGCGTGGTGCTCAACAACGTCAGCTTCACGGTCGAGGCCGGCGAACGCATTGCGATCATCGGTCCTAATGGTGTCGGCAAGACCACGCTGATGCGTTGCCTTGCCGGGGAGCTCAAGCCCGATGCGGGTCGCATCAGCTGGGTCGAGAATGCGCAGCCAGGCTACATGCCCCAGGATCCGCAGGCCGATTTCGAGGCCAAGATGGACCTGTTTTTCTGGATGTCACAGTACACCGGCAAAGCGGATGATGATCAGCTGGTCCGGGCTACACTCGGGCGGCTCCTATTCTCCGGCGATGAGACCAAGAAGTCGGTCACGGTGCTCTCCGGTGGCGAGAAGGGCCGCATGACCTACGGCAAACTGATCCTCACCAAGCCCAACGTGCTGCTGATGGATGAGCCGACCAACCATATGGATATGGAGACCATTGAGTCGTTGCAGGTCGGCCTAGAGAAATACGCTGGCACGCTGATCTTCGTTTCTCACGATCGGGAATTCGTCAACGGCCTCGCCACGCGCATCATCGAACTCAAGCCCGGTGGCACAATCAGCGACTTCAAGGGCACTTACGATGAGTACCTGGCTGGTCAGGGCATTAACGGCTGACTACATGCCGATTGTGGTTACGCCGCTTATCCCTTTCGCAGTAGTAGTTAAACGCGCAGTACCTAGGCGAGCAAATAACTGCATAAAATGCCTACGTTGAAGGTTTCCGGTCGCAGTCAATTTGCGTTCCATTCGTAAACTGTGACCACCGAAGAATTAGTGGTGTGTACCGGATCGTTAAACGCCAGCACTCTGGCCTCGTCCAGGTTTGCGGCTTTAATTAAATGGGCCCCACCGGATTTGTCAGTGAATGGCCCGGCTAGTTCAAGTATCCCCTGCCGCCTCAACCGGTCTAGAAATGCATAGTGTTCGTCGATAACGGACGGTAGAAACTGCTTGGTCGGAACGTGAAGCCAAGGAAGGTGAACTGCGTGACCGGATAGTCGGCGCGATGGTAGTCGTCTTTGCAGTAGACAATCCGGGTCTTGTCAGGATGCAGTTCCAAGCCACACGCCACAAGGCGCTCGGCCAGTTGCTGCCTGACCCGATGGGCCATCCGCTCCGTCTGGCAATGCACGACTGCGTCATCGGCGTAACGGGCGAACCGGCAGTGCGGTACCTCGCGCCGTATCCACCGATCAAACGCATAATGCATGAAGAGATTCATCAGCAACGGGCTCACGACCCCACCTTGGGGCGTTCCGCGATCCCGTGACTTCAGCTCCCCTGCCTCGCTCATCGACGGCGCCTTCAGCCACCGCTCGATGTACAGCAGCGCCCATTTGCAGTCCGTATGCTTCCTGAGGGCTTTCATGATCAGACCGTGGTCCAAGGAGTCGAACGCGCTTTTCACGTCAAACTCCAGCACCCAGTCCATCTTCCAACATCGCTCGCGCGTCACCCGTACCGCGTCGATGGCGGACCTCCCCGGCCGGTAGCCGTAAGAGTCCTCGTCGAACAGCGGATCCAGGATCGGCTCCAGATAACACTTGATGACGGTCTGGGCCACGCGATCAGCCACCGTCGGCACACCGAGAATGCGGATACCGCCATTACGCTTCGGTATCGGCACCTCTTTGACTGGCGGTGGAAAGTAGCTTCCCGAGGCCATCCGGTTCCACAAGGCGTAGAGGTTACCGGCCAAGTTCTCTTCGAACTCGGTCAGGCTCTGCGCATCGATCCCCGCCGCACCCCGGTTCGCCTTCACGCGTTTCCAGGCATCGAACACCATGCGCTTGGATATCGCAAACGACTTCGTCGATGTCACCGATTCCTCCCTGCTCTTCGAAGGTTGATCGACTTCATCTCCTAGACACCGTGGCTCCTTCGCTCCACGCCCATTACAGGCGCTTCAGCACTACTACGAGCCACTCCGCCCCTGACGGTCGCCTCGGTATTCGCGCTCGTGGTGTGCGCCACTCGCCGCTTTCCCTTCACATCGACCGGCAGGTTCCCCTGTTCCGTAGCAAAGCCTGAACCGAGGTCATGCCGCCTATATACCGGTTGTCACTCGCGCAATCACCAGACACTTCACGAGCTGATCCCAGCGATAAAGGTCATCGCCGGTTTTGACAATATCTATTGGCGTATCGATACGTAATCGGCGGTTCGTTGTCCTCATCTCCTCGGCCCTCACCCAGTCACGGTCAAGCCGTGTCTGTTAACCCACTCGCTCACTACCGCAGCCTTGCGACTGCAGCAGCAGTGGGCGGTTTGAAGCCTCCTTCTGGAAGGCGGCTTCGAGGGGCCTTCCCTCATCTTCGCTACAGCATCGCCTGATCACTCAGGTGTTCAGGGCACACACCTAAAACGGCCATTCTTGGGGGCACAACGTCTATTGCGGATTATAAGATGTAACCGCAAAGCGGGCGGCGCGGAACCGCGAGTTCCGCCGGCCTATTGGACATTGTTGTCTAAACCCGCTTCGCTTTGCCAGGCGACCGCTGCACCGCATCCATTGAGCCCGCAAATTTCCAGGACATGCGCAGAGTCCGCTCGAGCTCCGCGTGGGAAATCTTGGACAACCGGATCAGCATTGCGGGGTACCCGGCGTAGTGGTCGGTGATGTAGTAGAGCAACGGCAACTTCTTGAGCAACGCAGCACGCCGCTCAAAGCTCACCGCAACGACGACACTATTGATCTCCGCAGATTTGTTGACCGGCGTGCAAGCCAGCATCTGGCCATTCACCTTAAGGGCCCTGGCCCCGAAATAGGAACTTTCCCTGACATCGGGAAGCTTAAGTCCGAACTCGAAGACGGAATCCATGCCAATTGACGTGACGCCCAAAGCGAAATTCCTCGGTACGGCCGCTTTCGATGCTGACGAGCGGGTCTTCACAGCGGTCGAAAACTAATTATAAAATCGTGAAGGTCGGTGTCCGCTACGTCCCGAGCGCCGAAGTATGTGCGCCCTAGTATTGCTTGCACCAAGGCGACGAACTGCGGGTCGGCGATTGAGGCCGCGGTAACGTGAACATTGGCGGCTTGACCGGTTGCCCGCACAGTGAAATCCAGCTGGATCTCGCCACCTGGCGCATCTGCGCCGTGTAGGCCTCGGTACTCATGGAAGGCGCTAAGGTAGGCGATCAGTCCTGAATGCTTGACGATGGTGCCGACCTCGGCAACGCTGCGCGGATTCTTGAACGGTGCGAGACCGCCGTCCCCAGGTTCGGGTGTGGCTGCGGAACTGGCCCGTTGCCCACCGATATCCACCGTCTCGTGCGCAAGCAGTGCGGTATCAAACACCTCGTCTTTATCCGGCGCCGGCCCGTCGCCATTCTGCTGAATGTAGGTTTTGAGTGCGTCTCGGATCTTCTGGGCGTCTAGCGCCCAAATCACCTCTGGTGCCAGCGGCGCCCTATACATCAATACGGTGGAACTAACGACCCATTCTGTAGGGGTCCGTTCCGGAATAAACATAGGGACAAAGGCCACATTGGTAAGTGCCGCGCCCTCTGTCCCACGGTATACGGCAGGTCGTGCCCGGGTATCTTCCGATGCGCTCTGAGCACTTGCCTGGTCCGCGCGAGCTGAAAACAGGGCATAGCCGCGGCTTAGCGTCAGCTCCGCACAACGGTAGAGCCAGAAGTTGTAAACGCGGTCGTGTGAGGCAAAACCATTGCCGTTAAAAGTGACGACATAGGCACTGTCGCTGATGCGTCGCTCGGAATAGCCGCCAGTAATACCATGTGCCTGATATCCCGTCGCGCACCCAGCAAGCGCAAAGGGCAGCGCGTATCCCAGCAATCTCAGAGTTTCAATACGTCGTCGCATTGTGGAGCCTCCCTGCTTTTATCCCAATCTCGCTCTGCGCCAAATCATTCCGTACTACGACCATAACTGAAAAGGAACCCGACCTCCGGCACCGGTGTTCGCCGGACACGCGGCAATTGGTGTTTTTTTTGTCGCCCCGCCACCACCGGATACTCAGCATCGCCCGGCGCAGCTGGCGTATACCGAGCGCGAACACCGGAGGTGCCAAAATGGATTTTTGCACGAAGTGCCGCTCGGTAGCATTGATTCCGATGACTACCCCCGCAAGACCTGCGGCTAAGTATGCCTTGCTCACCATAACGTGGCTCGCTTGGGGTGGCCTGATGGCCGGCTGTAGCTCCGGTGGAGCCTCTAGCACGCCCTCCAGCAGTTCCGCGGCGACGGTCACGGACGTGACCGTCGTTCTTTCGAGCAACGCCAATGATCAATTTACAGATTTCGGGGCCGTACTTCAGAGCATTACTCTGACCAACTACAGTGGCAAATCGGTGACTTTGCTGTCCCAACCGATGGGGGCCGAGTTTATTCACCTGAATGGCCTCGTCGAACCGATGATTACAGGCACGCTCCCTCAGGACACCTACACGTCGGCGACAGTGACCGTGGGCAACACGCAATTCACCTGCGTAGGCATCAATACGGAAGGCGGACTGCTGGTCAGCACATATGCCTATGGTTACGTGCAACCAGCTTTCGTCACTGTGAACCTGCCCACACCCATTGTGGTCAGCGGTGACACCACGGGGTTGACACTCCGGATGCTGACTGATCAGTCCGCGAGCTTATCGAGTTGCGCATCCGGAGCGAGCTACGCGATTACGCCGACCTTCACCCTGAGCTCCTTCGATATCGCCCACGCCACGCTCGGCTCCCCGAGCAATACGGTGTTATCGCTGGAGGGCGAGATTACAGCGGTAAGTGCCGCCTCCGGCAGCTTCGAGGTGCAGCGACCTGAATTAATGTCCGAGCCGGCGACAAACCTCAACGTAAGCACCGATTCAGGCACCGTACTGCAGGGAATTGATGATCTCGCCTCATTGGCAGTCGGCATGTTCGTCGATATCGATGGCGCGATCCAGGCGGACGGCTCGGTCCACGCGACGCGCGTTTCCGTTGCAGACCGCGCTGCCGTGGATGTGCGCCGAGGACCTATTGTCTCGGTCTACAATCAGGCGGTTCCCATCGTCACGATCAAGCCGGTTACAGGCCAGGGTACAGATGGTTTGGTCAATCTGGAACCCTATGACTTCAGCAGCACGATGTTTAATATTTCAGGACAGTTGACGAATCTGCAGCAGTTACCCTTCGCGGCAACTTTTAATGCGGCCAACATGGTTGCCGGGCAGAACGTCTATCTCTCATCCCCGGCGTTCGTTACGTGTTGCGGACTGCAGTATTACGCGCCTGCGACGACTATTACGTTGATGCCTCAGGCAATCGACGGCATAGTCCTCGGAAGTAGCGTCAGTGGCAACTTCACGATCTATTCTGTTGAGCTCGCGAATTACGATCCATTCGTCATTCTGGCAGCGCTACCTGGACAGGCGACGCTAGTAACCCAACCCGATGTAGTGCAGGTGTACGTCGACAGCAGCACACGGATGCTCAACTCTACGTCGGTCGCGACTGGCGGCACCCTCCGATTCTACGGGCTTGTGTTCAACGACCAGGGCGTTCTGCGAATGGATTGCGCCCAGATCAATGATGGAGTCCCTCAAAATTAAGAGGGTCTACACAGGTCAGCGACAATCAAGCAGCTAGAAAGCCTTGCCGCTTCGCTGATCCACACTACATCTACGCGACTGTTGCGTCGACCGGTTGAGGCCGCCGTGATAGTAGGCCGAATGCCTGGGCAAATGCACACGCGCCCCCTAGAGGGGCTCAAAATGGTGGTTTTTCCATCGACGCCGTCTTTCGACAACGAACCGAATTGCATTCGGACGACCGGTAGCTGCCGGTCACTTTGAGACATTGAGCCACTTGGTTTGCCCGCTCGGTTGCAGACGTACACAATGCGTTGCTAAATAGGGCCGGTGGAGCGACCAGTGGCGAGGAAATCAGACAGTGCCAGCAACTTCGTTACACACAACGGCGTTATGCCGCTACCAAGAGCATTCAGTTGATTCCCACCATTACCGCTTTTGCGGCGTCGCCTGATCGCGGCCAGGGACTGGCACGTGATACGCGCGTTCGCTGGGCGCTTGAAGAGGTTGGACAAGCCTACGAAGTCCGTCTTCTTTCTTTTGCCGAGATGAAGGGACCCGCGCACCTCGCGCTTCATCCTTTCGGGCAAATACCGACCTATGAAGAGGGCGATCTCGCTCTGTTCGAAACTGGCTCGATCATCCTCCATATCGCCGACCACCATGCCGGTCTGCTGCCGGACGACGCCAGGGCCCGGGCACAGGCAATCACATGGATGTTTGCGGCGGTCAACACTGTCGAGCCGCCGATCCTTGAGCTAGCAACAGCCAGACTGCTTGAGGGCGACAAACCCTGGTCCAAGGAGCGCATGCCTCTAGTCGAGGGTCGCGTTTGCAACCGGCTGAAGCAGCTGTCCGATTGCCTCGGTGATGCTGACTGGCTCGATGGTGCGTTCAGCGCCGGCGACCTGATGATGGTGCATGTGCTGCAGAGGCTGAAACGTTCCGGCTTGCTGAATGGCTATCCGAATCTCTGCGGCTATGTCGCTCGCGCCGAAGCGAGGCCCGCTTACAAGCGGGCGTTCGATGCTCAATTTGCCGTTTTTACGGGCAAGCCACCTGGCTGACAAAGCTTTGCCGCGGCTGTCTGCGTGCGAAATGCCGCGTAGCCGCCGGTCGCCGAGGACTGAAATGGGTCAATAGCAGCATCATTGGATGACGGCGGACCCGGCCATGTACGGGCACAAATGGTCGGGTCGATCAGTCTTGGGCCGAATACCTGTGAAAATGCATTCGCGGCCCCTAAAGGGGGTTGAAAATGGTCGTGTTTCCGTCAACGATGTTTTCTGGCTATGAACTCGAATCCGATGCCGACGATGGGCAGTCGTCGGCCATTACTTGGCGGTCGCTATGCCGAAATTACTGCCCGCGAGCTGTCGATTGTTGCCAAGGCGAGAAGCCTAGACCAGCATGGCCCAATATTCAGAAGCCGGAGACTCAGATGGCTGAAGGCTTGCTTGAAGGAGCGATCGGGGGTGAGGAGGAGAAACCAGAAGTGGAGGCTCCGGAGCCACTTGTTGGTATAGAGGCATTTGCTGCGGCCATCACCGCAAAGCTGGCAGGTAGCGACCCCGGCGTCGCTCGGAAGACCGACGATTTTCTCGCTCATCAGTCTCAGCTACTAAAAGTTCAGAAACGACACTTGGAGGAGGAGCACGAAGCCCGTCTGCACTTCCTACATGGGCAGGCTCGTGAAGTAGACATTCGACGCTTCGGTCTGCGCCTACGAATTGGATTCCAACTGTTCCTGGTGCTCGTTGCTACCGCAATTGGCCTCGGGGCCGCGGTGATGATTTATGACGCGTTCACATCGCGGCGCGTGGTGATCGAGCCGTTTCATACGCCGCCGCCACTTGCCGCTCGCGGCATTGATGGCACGATCGTGCCGTCAGACATCGTCACTTTATTTGTATAAGCTCCGACGAAGGGCTCGCAGAACACGAAGTTTTGCTGGATCTCATCGATGCTCACAATGAATGCCTTCTTGCTCATCATTCCTCCTCGAGCTGCCGATTCCCAAAAAGCCAAGAATCGGTGTCAGTTAATTGCCGACCGGGATCGATTATCGCCATTCGGTTGTGACGCAGAGATTCCCATGATCAGGAAGGGTCGGTCCAAAGAGTGCGAAGACGACTGTCAGAGTTTCCTTAACTAGTTCGGCGCATTTAAAAATGGCTCTCCTCTAGAAGCGCTGCCGCACAGTTCACGGTGGATTGTTGGCCTTGAGAAAGGCGATGGTCGCTCCGAGCATCTGCAGCCGCGTCTCGCTACTAGACAACCAGTGGTCCTCCTTCTTCAAATCCACCTGCTCGAATGGCTTGCCGGCATTGTGTAGCGCTTCTGCCATGAGCGTCGATTGCTCATAGGGAACGACTGAATCATCGCGTCCATGGATCAACAGCACCGGCGCCTTGACCGCCTCCACATGCCGGGCCGGTGAGATGTTGTCGAGTGAACTGTCCTCAGGCCTGCTGGCACCTGTCCAGCGTTCCAAGTCCCGGACCACGGGACTGTCGGCATCGTAGTGACGGGTGTTGATCCATTTGAACATTTGGCGAAGATCGGAAATGCCTGCCACCGATACACCGCAGCGGTACACCGCAGGCTCGAAGACCACTCCGGCGAGTGCCGCATAGCCCCCGTAGCTGGCGCCCACGATGCACACCCGGGCAGGATCCACGATGCCCTGCGCGACCAGGTAGCGCACGCCATCGGACAGATCGGTCTGCATTTTCCGACCCCACTGGCCATAGCCCGCTTCCTCAAGAGCGACAGTCACGGTCGAGCCGCGAAAATTTGACTGCAGCACCGCATAACCTTGCGAGGCCATCGCCTGGGCCCACCAGTCAAATCCCAGGGTTTCTCGAGCTGCCGGTCCACCATGAGGAAAGACAATGAGCGGCAATCGTGTCGCAGGGCGAGCGGGTGGGAGTGTCAGATATCCGGAGATATTCAGGCCATCCGAGGCGGGATAGCTGACCGGGCGTTGCTCGGCAACTAAGGGGATGTTGGCGTACATAAATCCGATCGGCTCGATCTGCTCTGTATCGAGGTCGACATCCACATAGCGCGGGCCTGTCTCAGTAGCCGCCGACACGATGAGCTTGCTGCCGCGGTCGTTCGCGGAAATAAGTATCGGACTCAACCCAGCCATGGCTGCGCTTACTGAAGTCCAGTGCCGCTGTAGTTCCGGGTCAAAAAAGTGATACACCGGATAATCGCCACCAGTCATCGCCGCAGTGATGCGCCCAGTGATCCGATCGGTCAGGACCCAGTCCCAATGCGTTGAGTCAGGCAGATCCGGACCGACTGACCCATCCTGCAGGCTGATCGCACGCCAGTGATTGACCCCGCCTTCCCGCGCCTTGATCCAAACACTCCCGCCGTCCGGGCTGATCCCTTCGAGCTCAGGAAAGTCGGCCGTGGGAGGCCCGGTCAGGACATCGCGCATGCGCCCGGTGATTCGAAGTCGCATCAGCCATTTTCCCATGCCCTCCACGTACGCCGCGTTCGCGATGTGGTTTCCGCTTTCGTCATAAAGTCCATTACCTAGGGAATCGTTATCGCGAGCGAGCAAATCACCATGGCGGCGATCCAGAGCGACACTGTACGTCGTCAGGTGGAGCTCGCCCGCATCGCCCGAAGCGGTAAAGCAACGCACGATTACACGGGTCTCGCCATTCACCACGCGAATTTCTGGCCACGCAGTTATGAAGTTACCGTGACCAGGATCGCCAACGCCAGTCTTGAAATCCATCGCGTCATAGGTCCGCCCCGTACCCACATCGAGAGCTATCAGGTCGAAAAACTCGCCGCGCGCGTTTGTCACGAAGTTCAGCGCGGTGGTTCTCGAAGCAACGATCAGCAACCGGTTGTTATCCGCCCAAATCAAGGCGCGGAGCTTGTCCGGAGCGCTACCCAGGTCGATTGCAGCCAGGCGTTTGTGATCAGCGAGATTCAGCACGAATACCAAGTGCTGATTCTCGGTTGTTCTGGCTAGGGCAATGCGCGTCCCGTCCGGGGACAGCGTGACATGCTCGAGGCTTGGCAAGCGACCGTAGGCTTCGAACGAAGGAGCCTCTTCGGGCGCTGCGGAGTATGCCGGCAGGGCAAGATATCCAAATAGTAGAGCCGCGATTGTCCCTAACCATCCATGGCAGTGGCGCATATGACCCCCCTTAATTCTTTATTCTTCGGTAACGAGCGCATCCAGCGCCGACTGATCATCCCCGATTTATCGTCGGATCTCCACGGCAGCCTTTATCCGGGCTACGGATTGACCGACCGCCAAGCCGCGCGACTTCCATTCAGCGCAAGCTGGAAAAGTCGATCCACAGTAGCAGCATCAAGATTCCCCGCCATACATACCAGTTTGGACCAGCTCATAGGGCTCGAAACTGTTTTATTTACGGCCGCGATTGAGAAATTTCACGGCCATGCCGTTGCCGCGCTCAGAGGACGCTTGCCAGCGAAAAGTTGCCACCAACCGGCCGCTCGGGGGACGATATAGCAATAGAGGCCCCCCGCCAAGCGGGCGGCGGACTGACTCCTGAAGGCGCTCCCGCCAGAGCAATTGCAATCAAAGGCGTGTCCCTATGGGCGTTGGCCATTCTGCTTCACCGCTGCACCGGGTAGTCCAAATGGACATGTCTGGCCTCACCACTCGGCCGCTGGTGAAAGCTAGCCTCTCGGCGGCGGATTCCATTGCGGAGGTTTTGGGCACTCACGTGGGTGACGGACCTGTCCGCTTCCACTCCCCAAGCATTGTTGCATGGCGCAGACGGCTGACAACCAAGTACCGCGATCAGTTGGGCGAGGAACTCGCGTGGGATGAGGGCAGTACGTTCGAAATCTCCGAGGATGTCGCCGTCAGCGCCGACGTGATGTTTCGATACGCGGCCGCAGTGCTTGATCAACGTGGCAGATCCGAGCTCGGCACATTAATTGGCCGCGGGGAACCAGCTTTCCAGGAACTTGATGAGGCCTTTGACGAATCATCTCGCCGTGGGTTCGGCGGCAAGTTTCCACACTTACTGTTAGGAGCGAATTATTGGCTGCCCTACAAGCGGCAGCTGATAATCGAGGAGCCGAACTGGGACGGGCGGCTCGATCGATATGGCTCGGTTTACCATCTTGTGGACGAGATAACCGCCGTCCGCGCAGCGATGTCGGAGATGCAACCGGCAGTTGCCAGTGTTTCTGCCCAGGAGGCCCCGCAAAATGTACTCGAAGCCGCCTGCCAGGCGTCAGAGACGATCTCGCGCTTGGCCGCTGTCGCGGCATCCAAGCAGGTTCCGCTCTGGACCACGGGCTAAGCCCACACTTCCCCGTGATCCAGATGGTTAGAGACAGCATTGCGGGACCTACCGACTGCCGGCGGCGCCTGCCGCGCCGGTCACGGGCTCACATCTCCTTGCTCCTCGTTGCGCTCGCGCTCTGGGCGCTGCCCTGCCATGCCTCGCAGTCATCGGTAGAGAGCGCTGCCGGAATTATCGCCACAGTCGATCAGGTGACGGGTCGCTACGAGGTGCGCAGCCAGGAATTGAATTGGACCTTCGCCGGCCAGCTTGGCAGCAGCACATCAAAGGTCAGGGTTGTCACCGGGCGCGACCGCTTGGGCGCGTACAAGGAACTGCAGCTTAGCTGGCGCCAGCAGGTGCCGCTCCGGGGAACCATCCGAACTTACCTCGACCGGGCCATCGTGCTGTTCGGGATCACCTATGCGGCCCCGGTTGCCTCTGCCGCGGCGGTCCGCTTTCCGCAGTTCACCGCGTTTCCGCAGAACCTGCATCACTTCAGTTATAGGAACACTGAGTTCGCCCCGCACAGTTTTGCCCTGGAGCAAACAGGCACGCCGTGGCTGCTATTCGACGATGCTTCACATGCCGTCGTACTGTCGCCCGCATCGAATTTCATGGTCGCAAGCATGTACGGTGATGGTATTGCCACGATTGCGAGTGGGCTAAACGCGGGACTCGCCGATCTCCCGGCAGGCTTCCGGCATACGACATTGATGGCCTTCGGCATGGGCGTCAATGCAGCCTGGGAGAACTGGGGCACGGCGCTCACCGAACTCGAGGCCGCACATCGTCCCGCCAACGATGCCGATGTGGGCTTGCGCTATTTAGGCTACTGGACCGACAACGGCGCCACCTATTACTACGACTACGATCAGAAGCTCGGCTACGCGGGCACGCTAAAGGCTCTGGTTGAGCGCTATCGCGCCGAGGGCGTGCCCCTGGGGTATCTGCAGCTTGATAGCTGGTGGTACTTCAAGTCGCTAACAGGGCCCGGCGGGGAACCGTTGCAGCCTAAGAATGCGGCACTTCCTCTGGGCGAATGGAATCGATATGGCGGTCTGCTTGCTTATCAGGCGCATCCGGCGCTCTTTCCGAGAGGTCTGGCCCAATTTCAGCGCGAACTCCAGCTGCCGCTTATTACCCACAATCGCTGGATTGATCCCGAAAGCCCTTATCATCAGCAATTCAATATTTCAGGCGTCGCTGCCATCGATCCAAGATGGTGGAATCAGATCATGGCGTACATCGCCTCGGCCAATGTCCTGACCTATGAGCAGGATTGGCTGAATGTGATCTACCAGTCCTCACCGGCCCTCGGTACGACGCTTAAAGCCGGTGATGCATTCACAGACGGCATGGCGCATGCGGCGCAAGCCAAGGGCGTATCGCTTCAATACTGCATGCCGCTACCGCGCCATTTTCTTCAGGGCTCGCGCTATGGGAACCTGACGACGATTCGTACCAGCGGTGACCGTCTGACCCGCTCGAAGTGGGATGACTTCCTCTACACCTCGCGTCTGGCGAGCGCCCTCGGGATCTGGCCCTGGACCGACGTATTTATGAGCAGCGAAACCGACAATATCCTGCTCGCAACGCTATCGGCGGGCATGGTCGGAATCGGCGACCGCATCGGAAGCGAAAGCAAAGAGAATCTGTTAAGAGCGGTGCGGCTGGACGGCGTGATCATCAAACCCGATTCACCGCTGCTTCCTATCGATGCCGCGTACGTTGCAGATGCCATGGGCACGAGCGCCTCCGATGTTATGGACTCGCAGACGCCTATGATTGCCGCGGCCCACACCAACCACGGCGGGTTGCGAACCTCCTATGTGCTCGCCTACGCCCGCAGTTCAAAAGCGACAAGCATCACGATCACCGCCTCGCAAGTGGGAATAACGCACGATGCATATCTCTATGACACCGGGGCTCGCAGCGCGCGACGCGTGGGTGCATCGGAGCCCTTCGCGATTGATCTTGCGCCGGGCGGCACCGCCTACTATGTTCTGGTTTCTGTGGCACGCTCAGGCATTGCACTGTTCGGTGATGAGGGCAAACTGGTGCCCGATGGCAGGAAGCGCATTGCCTCCCTTGCTGACGGGCAGAACGGCGTGACCGCTACTGTTACGTTTGCTCCACAAGAATCATCTGTGCGGTTATTTGGCTACGCAACGCGGCGACCCAGGGTTGTTGCTCAGAAGGGCACGGTGAGTGGGCTCACCTTTGACGAAGCCAGCGGCCGCTTAGAGGTTTCAGTAACACCAGGCCCCGTGGAAGTCCGTGAGGCGCCAGGCAATAATCCCATACGACAGGCAACCGTCATCTTCCAAAGTGGATAAGCTCTAAGGCAGCAAGTTGCCAATCTGGCCGGTTGGCCGCGCTGCTAAGCTAAGACACTTAAAGATCTGAACTGCGAGTAACCATGTCCACTACAGCTCATCGACTTCTCGCAATCTGTGGGCTCGCGCCGCTAGCGTGCATACTTGCGATGCCTCGCCCTGCGAGCGCCGATAATTTCGGTCCCAGCCACTATGACCGCGCGACCAATGAACTAGTCGTGACGATACTGTACGGTGGCACCAATTCAAATCACAAATTTACGCTCAAGTGGGGACCCTGCCAGATCGATGAGTCCGGTCAGCGCATGCCCCTGGTCAACGCCGAGATCCTTGATGATCAATTCACCGACATCGAGCAACAGCAATACACGCTGGAAAAACGCTTTAGCCTCGCGGATATGCCATGCCCGCGGCCGGCCAAAGTGTCGCTGTCAACTGCGCCCGGATTCAGCGTCGATCTGGTGATTCCTAAGTAGCCCGCAACGCCAAGTCCAGGTGATCACGCGGACCCTTTCATCGGCAATGAGCCACCCGCTGGCTTGCGCGACCTGGCTTGTCGCTGAAGCAAGGATTCCCCAATTCATTTTACTTGCGGCCTGGTACTAAGTGGGCATCTCTGAAAGGCCGGGCGTGCTCAAATGCGGCCCTATTCAACCAAGTCAGTCTTGGCCATATGAGGTTGAGAATGGGGGATCGATCAACAACGTCCACCCGACATGAACCTGAATGGTTTCCAGACGACGGGCGGATGTCGGCCATAAGCGGGGACGAAATGCACTGAACTGGGTCCGTCAAAGCCGCCAGCAACAGCGCCGCGGCGCCTGGGAGTTTCCCCCGACATGCTCCGTTTTTATAAGTCGGCCCACGCCCATCCAGTGATGCGCCAACCTGCAGAGGTCTTCCTCAGTGTTACAGTTTCAACGGCTTTCTCGGACAATGGCCTACCTTTCTCAATCCATGAGAGACCTACCGATTGCACGACGTAGGCAAAGTCACCGCCGATGTCGATGTGCCGCACCTTACGGATTGTCTCGGAAACCCCGGTTATGCCATTGCTTTTGGCCCATGCCTGGTATGCATCGTTCCACGCGGCGCACGCCCCCGTACCCTGCCACACATGAGGTGGGGTATCGTCCACAACCACAGCCTGATCGGCGCAAGCCGCCAGCGACGACTTCATGTCTCCCTTGTTAAATCCATCCACCATTTGATGTACGACTGCCATAACGTCGGCCTTCTCTGAGGCGCCCGCTGTTCCGACGCTCAGAAATGCGATCGAGCACGCGATAATGAACCTGGTCATCCGGCCCTCCTGCCCAAGGATGTTTTCCTCTCATCCATACTTTATGGCCATTCTCGGCCAAGCTAGACAGAGATCTTATAGTCCACAATATCAACTCGCCGCCGGAATCGGCCAGCGTCGCTCCCGACCGGCGCGGCCCAGGGTGGCGCTCCGCGGTTTTAGAAATCGGCACCTAGGGCACCAAGCTGTGGACGTATACTTGATCAATGGCTATCCGACAAGCACCGTTGTTATCACAGTGGCGCCGCCTGTTGAGGGAGGCGCGCAACCCGCTGAGCCGGCCCGAGGCTTTGAATCGAAGCCATCCGCCGCGCACGCCCAGTGTCAGCGGCCACCCTAAGGCATCCATGTTCGAGCGGATCATCCGCTACTGCGTGTTGCTATGTGCCTGCCAAGTGCTGGCTGCCGTCTCGCTCGCCGAAGGCACGACGGCGCCATGCAAATCGACCGTGACGGGCGACCTGCGCCTGCATTCGCTGATGAGCCAGATCTTCGGCAATACCCGCACGATCCGCGTGCTCGTTCCACCAGGTTACGACGCCCCGGAGAACTCCACACGAAAGTATCCAGTACTGTATTTGCTCGACGGGCAGAATCTTTTCGACGCTTGCCTAAGCGAGGTCAGTCACCACGAGTGGGAGGTCGATGAAACCGTCTACCGCTTGATCCGCGAGCATAAGATACCGCCCCTGATTGTCGTTGGCATTGACCACGCTGGCAAGGATCGACCCGCCGAGTACCTGCCGTACAAGGACTACTTCGGTGACCCCGACATGCCGGATCCAAACGGGAAAAAGTTCCCGGACTTCCTCACCGACGAGGTGATGCCGTTGGTAGACGGGCGCTACCGAACGCTGCGGGGACACGATAACACCGGCCTCGGGGGCTCTTCCTACGGGGGCGTCGCGACCCTGTACGCGCTACTGGCGAAGCCGAATCAATTTGGCTTCGGTCTCATCGAAAGCGCATCACTCGACGTCGGCATGGGGCAACTCGTACGCGACACGGCCCCCTTGGTGGCAAGACCGAACCGCGTATTTATTGGCTTCGGTGGCAAGGAGGCCGACGATCCGGTCATTAACGACCTGATGGTCGGGCTGGTTCGCCAGGTTCAGGCCAATTTTAAAGCCGCTGGCTATGACGAGACCCGACTACGCCTCGTAATCGACTCCGACGCTCATCACACCGAGGCTGCGTGGGCCAAACGGCTCCCAGATGCGCTCACGTTTCTATACGGCAGCTCGCCGGCCGGCCAGTAAACTGCCACTACCATGCTTAAGAACTGGTGAGAAACAGCACGCGACGAAGTTCGAAGGGCTTGGGACGCGCTGTGTCAGGCTGCAGCTGGAGCCGAGCGATATACGATGAACATAGTATTGTGGGTTCTGCAGGTCCTCGCCGCGCTCATGTACGGATCATCGGGCGTCATGAAGGTCTTCATGTTCGACAAAGTAAGCCATGACGTCCCATCTTTTGGCGCGTTGCCGCGGAAAGCCTGGACGACCCTCGGCATCCTGGAACTCGTGTGCACGGTCGGGCTCATCGTCCCCGATGCGTTCCATTGGCAGCCGCCGCTGACGATCCTGGCTGCTACAGTCTTGGCGGTCGAGAGCCTCGTGTTCGTCGGCGTACACGTCAAGTACCGCGAGATCACGCCTACGATCCTGAGCAGCGTACTGGGACTGCTCATGGCGTTCATCGCGTACGGCCGGATGTTCCTGAAGCCAATCTTCTGACTGGCGGACCTTCAATTGCGACGTGCACCCTATCGCCGTCGCGTGTGCCCGCGCAGCGCGCGGGATTTCATGTTGCGGCCAGATGGCGCCCGCTCAGATACTGCGCAGCCACCCACTGATAGGTTGGCTCATTCAAGGTTCGGGACTGCATCAGCGAGCTATAGGCGATCTTGATGTCGTGCTCGTCATTGTCCATGGACAGCAATTCCAGTGGCAGTTCCGCTGCTGCTGCCGGCAGCACGGCAAAAGGCGGCGCCCCAATTGCAAGATAGGCCGCGGCAATCCCGACGCTGAACAGCGCACTCCAGTTGGGCCCGGCCCATGGCGAGCAGACTCGAAACGCATGGCTGGCGGTGACCAGATGCAAGGCAAAGAAATCGTGGGTCGAATGGAATACCTCCAGCCCGCAGCGGCTCAAGTGCCTCAATGTTTCTTCAGGACGCCCAGCGGCGGGGCGTAATTCCGCCGTGCGAGTCGCGGCTCGATAGCGGGCGTTGAACCTGCCCCCGACAAAGAAAGCGTTTCGGAAGGCCTGCAAGGATTCGAAATAGGCTCTGGGATCTTCATCCCGAGCCGAGCGCTCGGCAACGGCAGCAAGCTGCGGGTCGTTGCCCACGCTCGTCAGATACGCGAGGCCAGCAGCGATTTCAGAGGGCATCGAAAACTCGATGCCGTAGGCGAGTCGAATCAGCGGGTGGAATGCGTCCTTGACCCACCCGGAAACCAGTAGCGGTAGGTATTGGGCCAGCGCGCTTTGCCAGCCATGCAACTGAATCTGGGCGGTGAAGAATGCTCGCAGCGCCGGATAGGCCTCTGGGCGGCCGAGGTAATGGCGCCAGTTCTCCTCATTGACGAGCTCCAGCGGCGGCTCCTGAGGAATCAGGCGGCGCTGGTATCGGGCCGCAAACTGCTCGATACGGGCGACATCCATGCCAAGGCCGTGCAGCGCCAGAAAGGCCATCGGACCGTGATCCGCGTTGCCGGCGGGCGGGTAGTGTGGCGCGTAGGAGTCTCCGTGCTCGCTCACCAGACGCCAGAGTGGCTCAGGCACTGTTGAGGCATGCATCAGTGCGCCGCTCCGCTCAAGGCTGCTCGTGGCCAACTGCGCCAATCGAGGCATCCGCCATGGCTTCGCCTGGCGCGTACATCTTCATTGGATTCTGCTGCACCTGTAAGCCTGCCGGAGCCACACACAGGGCTTGCAGCCTCATGCAGCACGGTGCTGTGCGCGAGTTCATTTCCATCCATGGACTTTAGCCTGCCTGGCAATCTTGGCCGATTATCTTCGGCCCAAAGCTCAGCGTCTAGCACCATCCGGGGCACGAGCCGGCAGCGTGCGCTCTCACAGGCGCTTGCTCAGGAGCTCGGTAACGCGCCTGTGCGGGCGCTGCGAATCAATCCGAAAAGTTTCGTGCTAGACCCGCGGCGCCACCAGCAGCTGCACCCAGTACAGACCGTGACGCTGCACGCGCCCCGGCGCGTAGGCTATGCCCATCTCGGCAAAGCGCGGATCCATGATGTTCTCGCAGTGCCCCGGGCTATCGAGCCAGCCCTGCACGACCTCATCGGCCGAGGTCGGCCCATAGGCAATGTTCTCACCGACCAGTTTCTCGGCGTACCCGGCCGCCTTGACGCGATCGGCCGGCGTGTGGCCCTGCAGATCCTCGTGCTCGAAATAATTGTGTTCCGCCATGTCGGTGGCATGACCATAGGCCACATCGGCCAGCTGATCCGAGAGCCGCACCGGCGGCACCGGCGCGAAGGAACGCGAACCGCACAGCGCCCCATGTTCACGCGCCGCATTGACCAGCTTGAGTACGCGCGAGGCATCGATCGGTGCCGGCGCGGCCGCCACATGCGTGGCCGGCGCACTCGTGTGCGTCGCGGGCGCCGTGGGCGTCGCCGCCACGATCGCCGGGGTGCGCGGCATCGCAAGCGGCGCGGCGCTGCCGGCATCGCGGCCCGGAGCCGCCATCACAAGCCAGGTGTCCTGGCCCTGGTGATATATGCCAATGTCGCGCAGTGTCGCGCCAAGCACGTTGCGACAGCCGGCATTTCGGAGCTGCTGGAAAGCCTGATTGTCAGCACCGCGGTAATGGAGCGTGGCCCATTGCTGCGCGTGATAGCCGCTGTGCTCGATGGCCGCATCCGCAGCGTGGCCGCCGGCCCATTGCGCCGCCGCCTGATCGAGTGTCGAACTCTTCTGCAGCGCTTGCGCCGAAGGCACGAGGCCGCCGCAGCCACCCGCGCGCAGCGTCTGCACCACGTACAGTCCGTCAGCAAACGCTGCCCGGCCAGCCCCTGTTATCACCAGCAGCACTGCCAGGCATCGCCACAGGCTTTTCATCGCAGCATTCACCTGACCTACTCCTGCTCGCCTGGCCTGCACCCCCGCCCGATGGCGGGGGCACGCCCGGAGCGCGGGCACAATGGGCTCCTGCGGCACAGCTTATCCATGACAACGCGCAGCGGCGCGGCGCGATGACGTCCTAAAGTGGTCGCCGTTCACAGAAATAGCAGCCTTCAGCTGCCACGCCTCAGGCGGGCGCGCGGCTGGTCGCTGCTTATGTCGAGCGGCTGACAGGTCGCGCGCGCAGCGCTCTATATATAGAGCAGCGCACGAGTGCCCCCCAGGCAGGAGCGCCAAAGCTCGCATGCTATTCTGCGCGCTGCCGGCGCCCCTGCGGGGCACCGGAGGAGGCCGTGGAGGATTCCACGCCCCGACTCCATCGACCCGATTCAGGATGCAGGATGATGAGCGAAGGCCTCGTGCCGCCCCAGGGCTTCTGGCTGGGATTTGATACCGGGGGCACCTTCACCGATGCCGTGCTGCTTGCCGATGGCGAGCGCGTCATTGCGAGCGCCAAGGCGCTGACCACGCCCTGGGACCTGGCCATCGGCTTGAGTGCCGCGCTGCGCGCGGTGCTCGCGATGCTGCCGGCGGGTGCCCGGCGCGAGCAGATCAGCCTAGTGTCGGTCTCAACGACGCTCGCCACCAACGCCGTGGTGGAGAATCGCTTCAGCCCGATCTGCACGCTCGTGATCGGCTTCGATGCGGCGATGGTCGAGCGCTCGGGCCTGGAGCGCGATGGCGGCGGTCAGATCGTGCGCATCCGCGGTGGCCACGATGCGACCGGGGAAGAGTCCGAAGCCCTCGATGTCGCGGCCATCGAGCAGGCGGTGCAGGAGTTCGGCCCGCGCATCGAAGCCTTTGCGGTGGCGGCGCGCTTCTCGGTACGCAACCCCGCGCATGAACTGATTGCGCGCCAGCGCATCCGCGCACTGAGCGCCAAGCCCGTGACCTGCGCGCACGAACTGAGCGCCAAGCTCGATGCGCCGCGCCGCGCGCTGACCGCCGCGCTCAATGCCCGCCTGACGCCGCAGATCCGTCACCTGATCGAGGCCCTGCGGCGCGTGCTGGCGGCCGAGGCGGTGCAATCACCGCTGATGATCGTCAAGGGCGATGGCTCGCTGATGAAGGCCGAGGTCGCGCTCGAGTATCCGGTCGAGACCATCCTCTCGGGTCCGGCGGCGAGCGTCGTGGGCGCCGGCTTTCTGACCGGATTGAAGGACTTTGTGGTCTCCGACATGGGTGGCACGACCACTGATGTGGCGATCGTGCGCGACGGTCGCCCGGCCATCAATGCCGAGGGCGCGCTGATCGGTGGCTGGCGCACGATGGTCGAGGCGGTCGATGTCCGCACCTGTGGCCTCGGAGGCGACAGTGAGGTGCGCTTTGATCGCGAGCTGCAGCTGCGCGTTGGGCCGCGCAAGGCGATGCCTCTGAGCCTGCTGGCCCACCGCTTCCCCGGCGTGCTCACTGATCTGCGCGTGGTCGCGCCGCTCGATCGGCTGCCGGATCACGCCTCGCAGTATGCGCTGCGCAATCCTGATCGCGAGGCACCGGCGCACCTCTCCTCGATCGAGCAGCGCGTGTTCTCGGCCCTGAAGCACGAACCGCAGCGGGTCTCGGCAGTGGCGCACAGCAGTGCCGCGCTGGCCGCCTTGCGCCGCCTCGCCGATGCCGGACTGGCGACCATTGCAGCCTTCACGCCAAGCGATGCCATGCACGTACTTGGACGCCAGCAGGGCTGGAGCCGCGAAGCCGCCGAGCTCGGTGCGCGGATTCTCGCGACCGAGGAGCGCAATGCGCGCGCCGCGCGCGCTGCGGTCACGCCCGAACAATTGTGCGAGCGCACCTATGAATATGTGCTGCGCGAGAGCGGCCGGATACTGCTGGCCAGCGCGCTGGCGATTGATCCGGGGATCGAGGCGCGCTCGGGGCACTGGGGCGTACTCGGCGATCGGGTGATTGCAGCCGTGGTCGCAGGCGAGAACTTCTCGGGGCTGCTGCGCTCGGGGTTCGCCCTGGCGCAGCCGCTCGTGGCCATCGGCGCGCCGGTCGGTGCCTACTATCCGGAAGTGGCCCGTCGGCTCGGCACGGCGCTGTCGATTCCGGAACACGCGGCGGTGTGCAATGCGGTGGGCGCCGTGGCCGGTGTCGTATCGCAGAGCATTACCGTGCTCGTGAACCAGCCAAGCTTCAGACTGTTTCGCGTCCACGATCCGGCCGGGATTCTGGATTTCCAGGAGCCGGAAGCGGCCATCGAGCACGCCCGGCGCGTGTCGCGCGAACTGGCGCTCGCGGCCGCACTGCGGGCCGGCGCTGGTAATCCGCAGGTCGAGACCCGCATCATCGAGCAGCGCGCACACAGCCCGCTCGGCGATGACTATCTGGCCGAGGCGAGCGTGTGCTCGACTGCGACGGGACGGCCGCTGCTGGGCGCCGCGCGCGTGAATTGACTTGTCGGACTGATTTGCGTCTGATGCTGCAACCTTGATGGAGCGCCTGTGGGATGAGTCGTACGATCTACCTGCTCAACGGCCCGAACCTGAACCTGCTCGGTGCGCGCGAGCCGCACATCTATGGCAGTGAGACGCTGGCGGAAGTCGAGGCCAGCTGCCAGTCGCTGGCCGGCACGCTGCGGCTGCAACTCGAGTGCCGGCAGAGCAATGCCGAGCACGATCTGATCAACTGGATCCAGGAAGCGCGCGAACGCGCCGCCGGCATCATCATCAATCCGGCGGCACTGACTCACACCTCGGTTGCGATCCTCGATGCGCTCAGTGCCTGCGAAGTCCCGATCATCGAGGTGCATATCTCGAACATCCATCGGCGCGAGGCCTTCCGGCATCACTCCTACGTCTCCAAAGTGGCCTCCGGCGTCATTGCCGGGTTTGGTACACAGGGCTACCTGTTTGCCTTGCAGCGCATCGCCCAGCTGATCGGTGAGACCCCCTGAATACCCGGCACTCGATACCAGGCCTCTGGGCGCAGAGGTTCAAGCCGCTGCGCGCCCTGCTGTCACTCCTTAGCGGACTGCTGCTGGCAGCGCTGCCCGCGCTGACGCTGGCGCAGGCGCCGCGCCCGGCCCCCGCCACCGCGGCGGCTCCCGAGATGGAGGAGATCGATATCAGTGGCCAGCGCACCGGGCCGCGCATGTGGCAGGTGACGCGCGAGGGCGATGCGGCACATGTGGTGTGGATCCTGGGCACACTTTCGCCATTACCGCGCCGCTTCCTCTGGCAGACCGATGCCGTCGAAGCGGTGCTCGCCCGCTCGCAGGAGCTGATCCCGGATGATTTCGGCGATGTGCATTTTGGTCCGATCATGTCGATCCGGATCTATCTGCAGTGGCGCAAGACGCGCAGCAATGCCGATCATGCCACGCTCCAACAGCTGCTCCCGGCGGCGCTCTACGCCCGCTTCGAAGCCCAGAAGCAGCGCTTCGCACCGCGCGAAGATTCGATGGAGAATCTGCGCCCGATGGTGGCGGGCGGACGGTTGTTCAATCGGGCACTCGAGGCCTCGGGGCTCTCGCACCGGGAGGACGATCTCTCGCAGACGGTCATCAAGCTCGCGCATCAGAAAGACGTGCCGGTCTATCGGGCCAAGCTCAAGATCGATGATCCGCTGGCGATGCTCAAGGATGCCAGCCAGATACCGCCGGCAGCCGAGCAATCCTGCCTGCTGACGATGATCGAGCGCATGGAATCGGATCTGGGCACGATGCAGCAGCGCGCCGCGGCCTGGTCGAAGGGCGATGTGGCAAGACTGCGTCAGCTGCCATATCCGGACGAGCAGACTGCCTGTCTGCAGGCGCTCTCGAGCGTCGCGCGCATCAATAATCTGATGCAGCAATTGCAGGCGGACTGGCTGAGCGCGGTCGAGGATTCGCTGAAGAAGAATGCCTCGGCTCTGGCGCTGCAGCCGATGGACCGGCTGCTCGGAGATGCAGGCCTGCTGGCACAGCTGCGCGCCAAGGGGTACACGATCACCGGGCCTTAAGCGCGCGCCTTGACGTCGCTAGTGTGTATCGTGCCAGTCCGTGCGCGCTAACGGCGTCGCAGGCGGCGGATCGAGCCCGCGATCAGCGGCAGCGATTCGCACCGCTTCGGCGCCGAGATCCAGCGAACGACACGCCAGCAGATAGGTCAGGGCGGCAACTGGCAGCCCGACCAGCATCGCGATATCGGCACCGCCAAGTGCCCTCGCCACCGGCCCGCGATAAAGATCGGTGCTGAAGAATGGGATCATCGCCGCGAACCCCACCCCATAGGCCGTCAGGCCGCGCCAGTTCCAGCGCCCGTAGAGGCCCTGCGGATTGAAGATTTCCCGCACTGAATAATGACCCTTGCGGACCCAGTAGAAGTCGACCAGGTTGATAGCGGTCCACGGGGTCAGCAAGTAGAGCAGCAGCGCCAGCAGATCGAGGAAGCGATCCATGAAGTTCGAGGCGGCCGTGGTGGTGATCAGGATGGTCGCGGCCGCAGCCACGATCAGGCTGATCACCCGGCGGCCGGCGCCGCCCGCGGCAGGCTTCACCGAGTCGGCGATGCTGAGCAGGGTGAGTGAGGCGCCATAGAAATTGAGCGCGGTGATCGTCATCAGGCCCAGCAGGGCTGCGCCCAGCAGCAGCTTGCCCAGCCCCGGGACGATCGCATCGGCCGCCTGCTCGGCGGCCCGCGCGACATCGGCCAGCGGATGGAGCGCCGCGGCGAAGGTCCCGACCAGCATCATCCAGGCACCGCCGATGAAGGAGCCGAGGTAAGTCCACCAGAAGGCGGCGCGTACCCCGACATCGCGCGGCAGGTAGCGCGAATAGTCCGACACATAAATCGACCAGCTGAGCTGGTAGGCCGCGGCGGCAAAGAACTGGGTCAGGAACGGGCTGGGCCGGAAGGCATGCAGATCCCACTGCTCGGCCGGGAAATGCGCCACGAGCGGCAGGCCGAGCGTGAACAGGCCCAGCACCGCGAGCATCAGGTAGGCGAGCCAGCGCTGCGCCCGGTGGATCCAGTCATAGCCGATCAGCGCCAGCAGCAGCGCCAGTGCCATGAACAGCGTATTGGCCAGCGGCACACTGGTGAGCGCAAAGCCGCGCAGCGCCTGGACCGCCAGCTGCTGGTTGACAGCGTTGTAGCCGATGTAGGCCACCAGTGCGACCAGCCACACCAGCAATGCACCCAGGTAGCCAAACTGCGGCCGCGACTGGATCAGCTGCGGCAGTCCGAGCTGCGGGCCCTGGGCTGAATGGAAGGCCATGAAGAAGGTGCCAAAGGCGCACCCGCCGAGCACGGCAATCGCGGTCCACACGAGATTCCCGCCCAGCATGATGCCCAGCACACCGACCGCCAGCGTTGCCAGGTGCGCATCGCCGGTAAACCAGATCGGCCACAGGTGCCACACCTTCCCATGCCGCTCGCGCAGCGGCACGTAGTCGATCGAACGCTGCTCGATGAACATGCCTGAGTTCCCCCCAAAGCGCCTGCCTGCAGCCAGATTCCAACCGGCGCTGCAACGGGGCTGCTCGGCGACCTGCCGGCTCACGCTGCAAGCGCGCAAAACGCCCGTCCCATGCCAATTGATTTTTTATTATGCGTGCCATAATATAACAGCACAGCTTGGTGCGGGGTATAAAACGACTCCGGGCCCGCGCCAAAGCTTTTCGGGGAAGGGATCGTCTCAACAGTGCCAAGGTGCCGCTACTAGATGCGCTCATGCTGCGTTGCAAGCCGCGTCGCGACCGTGCTCGCCGCGCTTCTCATCGTCCCCCTGACGGGTGCCGGCAGCGTCCGGGCGGCAACACCCACAGCCACCCCACCCCCGATCAATCTCGATGCGTACGAGGCGCGCAAGCATCGGGTGCTGCTGAGCAACGGCGAGCGCCTGGCGTATCTGCAGATGGGGGATCCCAAAGGCCGCCCCGTGGTCCTGATCCACGGCTACACCGACAACGCTCGCGACTGGGTGCCGCTGATCCCCTTCCTCTCGCCCAGCGATCGGTTGATCGTCGTCGATCTGCGCGGACACGGCCGCTCGGCCAAGCCCGAGTGCTGCTACACGCGCTACGATTTCGCCTACGACATCAAGTTGCTGCTCGATGTATTGCACGTGCGACAGACCGATCTCATCGGGCACTCCATGGGCAGCATCGTGGCGCAGACATTTGCCGAGAGCTGGCCGGAGCGCACCGCCCGCGTGGTGCTGATTTCCTCCACCGGCGGCCCGCGCGCCGGCGACCCGCCGCCGAAGCCGGGCATCGACTACGTGGCCGAGATCCGCAAGCTCAAGGAGCCAGTGGACCCGGATTCGGATTTCATGGTCGCGTGGTGGAGTTCACCCACGCCGGTGGATGAAACCTTCATCCGCCGCCAGCGCCAGGATGCGGCGCGCATCCCGCTCAAGGTCTGGATCGCGGTGCTGCAGCAAGGTCTGTCCGGCACGGATCTGCAAAGCACGCTGCCGGAACTGAAGGCGCCGACGCTGCTGATCTGGGGCAGCGCCGATCCGATCTTTGGCCCCGAGGCGCGCCAGAGCCTGATTGCGGCGCTACCGAATGCGCCGGTGAAGATTTTCGAGGGGCTGGGCCACAACCCATTCTGGGAAAAGCCGGCCGACGTCGCCGATACGATCAATCATTTCCTAGACCGCGCCAACTAGAGCGGCGTGGTCGCATCCGGATTCCTGGCCATTAACTACTGCACCTGAGGGCACGGCAACATGAAGCACTCCATCACGACTTCAAACTTCATCGCAGGCTCAGCCTGCGCTGCAAGTAGTGCGCAGCGAGCCGCTGTTCGCACCACTGTCCTCTCCGCAGCGGTCGCCGCGGTGCTTTCTGGCTTGGCCTACCCGAGGTTGGCTACCGCCCAGGCCGCAGACGCTGCAGCAACCGCCGATGATCAGATGCTCGAGACCGTCATGGTGACGGCGCGCAAGCGCTCGGAGTCGGTGGCGGATGTTCCCGAGGCGATCTCGGTCTTCAATGCCGAATCGCTCCAGGACTTCAACATCCAGAACTTCAGCGATTACGCCACCAAGGTACCGAACGTCTCCTTTACCTATGGCGGCGGCCCGACGGGCTTCGCCGATGCCCGATCCGTCGCCATTCGCGGCATTACCGGGCAGAACCTGACGGGCACCGCCGGTGCGACCGGCTTTTATATTGACGATACGCCGGTGCCCGGCTCCGTCGATCCGCGCGTGCTGGACATCGACAACATCGAAATCCTGAAGGGTCCCCAGGGCACGCTCTACGGCGAAAGCTCGCTCGGTGGCAATGTGCGGCTGGTGACCAAGCAGCCGGACCTTAACCAGAACGGCTATGGCTACATGGGCGAAGCGGGACTGACATCCGGTGGCGGGAGCGTGGATGGCGGCGGCAACTTCATCGGCAATCTGGTGCTGATACCCGATAGCATGGCGCTGCGCGTCGTGCTGTTCGCAAACCACGATGCCGGCTATCTGACCCGCACTTATCCGAACCCCTCCGATCCGAATGCGGTCGCGGCCGAGACCAATCCCAATCAGCCGGTCACGCGCATCAGCGTCGGCGACCAGGGTGCCGACGGCAGCGGCGGTGGCTCGCTCGCCTTGCGCTGGAACATCACGAGCGATTTTGCGGCGACCGCACGCGTCATGTTCCAGGACACCTCCTATCACGGCTTCGATGCGACCTATGCGCCACTGCCCTCGTTCACGCCAACCTATACGCTGAACCGCGCCTTCAACGTCCAGCCCGAAGCCTCGGATGACTGGGCACTGCCGTCACTGGATCTGAAGTACAGCGGCACCGGCTGGCAGATTGTTTCCTCGTCGAGCTTCTTCTATCGTCACACTTCGGACATCGAGGATTCGACCTACGGCACGCAGCAGGTATTCAACTATTACTACGGCGTGCCCGCCGGAACGATTCCGGCGCAGCCCTATTTGTGGGATGGCGAGCATTATCACAACCAGGAAACCGAAGAGCTGCGCTTCAGCTTCGACCCGATCCACAACTGGAGTGGTACCTTCGGTGCGTATTACTCACACACGCATACGCGCTTTACGATTCCGCCAACCAACGCCAGCGGGCTGGAGACCTCGGGTGAGTGGCCGACGAATCTGATCTGGGAGCAGACCAATCCTGGGCTTGAGAAGGACACTTCGCTGTTCGGCGAGGTCTATTACAAATT
>Ga0302311_10000529_pt1 | contig 47557 bp, 42 predicted proteins | sample III_Palsa_N1_3_FD_200449 | JGI IMG/M metagenome (GOLD analysis project Ga0302311, IMG submission 200449) | Peat permafrost microbial communities from Stordalen Mire near Abisko, Sweden - III_Palsa_N1_3 | ecosystem: Environmental > Terrestrial > Soil > Palsa > Peat permafrost | place: Sweden... | reverse complement strand
CGACGGCGTGGTGGGCGCGGAAGGGATTGAACCTTCGACCCCTCGCGTGTGAAGCGAGTGCTCTCCCGCTGAGCTACGCGCCCGCCGCCGGAAGGGAGCGGCCTATAGCGTTTTGGCCTCGCGCGGGCAAGGTTCGCCCCGCCCATCGAAACGGCCGGGCTTTTTCGCTAGAGCGGTCCGGTTGCGGACTGGAGCAGATTCCCGATGACCGATCGACGGGCGAGGGCGGCGGTGATCCTCGCAGCCGGCAAGGGCGAGCGGATGAAGTCGCCACGGCCCAAAGTGCTGCATCCGGTCGGTGGCCGCGCCATGCTCGACCACGCCATCGACACCGCAGAGAGACTCGGCTGCGAGCGGATTGTGGTTGTGGCCGGCGCCCACGCGCCAGAGGTCGCCGCGCATGTGAGGAAGCGCCTCGGTGATGAGGCTTTGGCGATCCAGGACCCGCCGCTCGGCACCGGCCACGCGGTGCTGGCCGCGAAAGAGGCGCTGAGCGGTTTCTCCGGCGAGATGGTTGTCACTTACGCCGATGTGCCGTTGTTGACGCCGGAATCGATCGCACCGCTGTTCGAACTGCTGGCGGGCGGCGCCGCCGTCGCCGTGCAGGGTTTCGAGGCGGTCGATCCGGCCGGCTATGGACGCCTGGTCATGGGGGCGGATAGCGGCCTCGAACGCATTGTCGAGGCCAAGGATGCGTCGCCTCAGGAATTGTCCATAAGGCTTTGTAATTCAGGCGTTATGGCGGCGCATTCGGGCTTGCTCTTCCAGCTCCTGGCGCGCGTCGACAACCATAACGCCAAGGGCGAGTACTATCTGACCAGCGTGGTGGCGCTGGCCCGCGGTGAGGGCCATTCGGTGCGGGTGAGCGTCGCTGACGAAGCGGAGCTGGCTGGCGTCAACTCCCAGGCCGAATTGGCCGTCGTCGAAGGTCTCTTTCAACGTCGCCGGCGCGGCGAGCTGATGGCGGCCGGCGTCACCATGACGGCGCCGGAGACGGTCTGGCTGTCGTGGGATACGAAGATCGGGGCGGGCGTCTCGGTCGAGCCTAACGTGGTCTTCGCTCCCGGCGTGATCGTCGAGTCCGGCGCGGTGGTGCGGGCCTTCAGCCATTTTGAGGGGGCGGCAGTGCGGGCCGGCGCGATCGTCGGACCCTACGCTCGTCTGAGGCCGGGCGCGGATATCGGCGAGAACGCCCACATCGGCAACTTCGTCGAGGTCAAGAAGGTCAAGGTCGGCGCCGGCGCCAAGGCCAACCATCTCTCCTACCTCGGCGACGGCGAGGTCGGCGTCGGCGCCAACATCGGCGCCGGCACGATCTTCTGCAATTACGACGGCTTCGACAAATTCAATACCGTCGTGGGCGAGAACGCCTTCATCGGCTCAAACACGGCGCTGGTGGCGCCGGTCAGGATCGGGGCAGGGGCCTACACCGGCTCGGGCTCGGTGATCACCGCCGACGTGGCCCCGGACGCCCTCGCCCTCGGCCGCGGCCGACAGGCGGAGAAGCCGGGCTGGGCGGCCGAGTTCCGGGCGCGCAAGCTGGCCGCGAAGGCCGGCCGATGAGCGAGGCGCAGAAGCGGGCGGCCGGCGTCGCCGCCGCCGACCTGGTTGAGGCGGGTATGACCGTGGGTCTCGGCACCGGCACGACGGCGGCACACTTCGTGCGGGCCCTGGCGGCGCGCAAGCTGGACGTCACCGGCGTGGCCACCTCCGAGGCGACGGCGGCGCTGGCGCGTTCGCTGGGCTTGAGAGTCGCGGACCTCGACGAAGTTGAGGAAATCCAGCTAACCGTCGACGGCGCCGACGAAATCGGCCCCGACCTCTCGCTCATCAAGGGCGGTGGCGCGGCGTTGTTGCGCGAAAAGCTGGTATGGACCGCCTCGAAGCGCTGCGTGGTCATCGCTGACGCTTCCAAGCGGGTCGACCGCCTTGGCGCCTTCCCGCTGCCGATCGAGGTGGTCGCGTTCGGACATACCGATACGGCCCAGCGCATCGCCGCGGTCCTCGCCGAGCAGGGGATCGCCGTCCGGCCCCGCCTGCGCCTCGGCGCCCTGACGTTGAAGGGCGACATCCCCGTGCGGACCGACAGTGGCAACCTTATTTATGATGCGCCGTGCGGGGCCATCGGCCATCCCGCCGCGCTGGCCGCGGCGCTGAAGAGCGTGACGGGCGTCGTCGACCACGGCCTGTTCCTGGGCCTTGCCGAACGGGCCCTGATCGGGACCGACGCGGGCGTCGCGACGATCCTGCCATAAGAGGAGCCACTGTTGGCGCGCTATGACTACGATCTCTTCGTCATCGGAGCCGGTTCCGGCGGCGTGCGGGCGGCGCGCCTGGCGGCGACCGGCGGCGCCCATGTAGCGGTGGCCGAGGAATACCGGGTCGGCGGGACCTGTGTCGTCCGCGGCTGTATCCCAAAGAAATTCATGGTTTACGCCAGCGAATTCCCGCACGTTTTTGAATCGGCGACGGACTTCGGTTGGACGCTCGGCGAGGCCCGGTTCGACTGGCCGACCTTCCTCGAGCGCAAGGACCTGGAGATCGCCCGGCTCTCGGGGCTCTATGTCGCCGGCCTGCACAACGCCGGCGCCGAGATCATTCACGCTCGCGCCCGGCTGGTCGACGCCCACACCATCGAGGTCGACGGCCGAACCATCACGGCTGAGAAGATCCTGATCGCGACGGGCGCCACGCCGGTGCTGCCGGAAGGCGTGCCGGGCATCGAACACGCCATCACCTCCAACGAGGCCTTCCAGCTCGAGCGGCTCCCCAAGAGCATTCTGGTCGCCGGCGGCGGCTATATCGCCGTGGAGTTCGCCGGCATCTTCAACGGCCTCGGTGTGGAGACGACGCTGGTCTACCGCGGCCCGATGATCCTGCGCGGTTTCGACGACGATGTCCGGGCGCACCTCACTCTGGAGATGGAGCGCCAAGGCGTGAAGATCGTCACGGATGCGCGCCACGAGAGGATCGAGAAGAGCGACGCTGGACTCGTCAACGTGCTCTCCAACGGTCATTCGATCACCGCCGAGGCGGTGATGTTCGCCACCGGACGGCTTCCCCATACAAAGGACCTGGGCCTGGAAGTGGCCGGCGTCGACGTGAACGAACGCGGAGCCGTGGTCGTCGATGACTATTCCAAGAGCACGGCGGCGAGCGTGTGGGCGGTGGGCGATGTCACCGATCGCATCGCGCTCACCCCCGTGGCCATCCGCGAAGGCGCGGCGTTCGCCAATACCGAATTCCTGGGCAAGCCCATGCGCTTCGATCACCAGTCGGTGGCGAGCGCGGTGTTCTCCCAACCGCCGGTCGGCTCCGTCGGCCTGGCCGAAGGGCAGGCGCGGTCCGGCGGCCGGAAGGTCAAGGTCTTTCGTTCGGTGTTCCGGCCGATGAAGGCGTCGTTCCACGGCGCCCAGGATCGGACCCTGGTGAAGCTTGTGGTCGATGCCGACACCGACCAGGTGCTCGGCTGCCACATGGTCGGGGCGGACGCGCCGGAAATCATCCAGATGGCCGCCATCCCGATCCGCCTCGGCATCACCAAGGCTCAGTGGGATGAGACCTGCGCGGTTCATCCGACCTCGGCCGAAGAGCTGGTCACCATGCGAGAACCGGTGGCGGCGCTCTACAAGGATCCGTCATAGGGCGCTTCGAGTTCGCGGCCATTGCCTCGATTTTTTGCCTTTCGGACGCGCTTGGTCTAAGCCGCCGCCTTCCTTCGTCGGGCAATTGAGATGAGTGAGCGTTGGGCGCCTGGCTCGTGGAGAGCCCGGCCCGCCAGGCATATTCCGACCGACTATCCGGACGCGGCCGAGCTGGCCCGCGTCGAGGGCGAGCTCGCGCGCATGCCGCCGCTGGTCTTTGCCGGCGAAGCGCGACGCCTTAAGCACCTGCTTGCCGAAGTCGCGGCGGGCCGCGCTTTCCTACTGCAGGGCGGCGACTGCGCGGAGAGTTTCAAGGAATTCTCGGCCGACAACATCCGCGACACCTTTCGCCTAATTCTGCAGATGGCGGTGGTGTTGACCTTCGCCGCCGGCAAGCCAGTGGTGAAGGTCGGCCGCATGGCCGGGCAGTTCGCCAAGCCACGTTCCGAGACGACCGAGACGGTGGCCGGCGTCACCCTGCCGTCCTACCGCGGCGACATCATCAATGGCATGGACTTCGAAGCCGGTGAGCGTCGCCCCGATCCCGAGCGCCTGCTCAAGGCCTACGGCCAGTCGGCGGCGACGCTGAACCTGCTGCGCGCCTTCGCCGGCGGCGGCTACGCCGACCTGCACAACATCCACCGTTGGACCCTTGGGTTCGTCGACGGCAGTCCGCAGGGCGCCCGCTATCGCGAGATTTCCGACAAGATCAGCGAGGCCCTGACCTTCATGGAGGCCATCGGCGTAGCGCCTCAGAGTCATCCGGACCTGACTCGCGTCGAGTTCTTCACCTGTCACGAAGCCCTGCTGCTGGGCTTCGAGGAGGCCCTGACCCGCGTCGATTCCACCTCAGGCGACTGGTACGACGTTTCCGCCCACCTGCTGTGGATCGGCGAGCGCACCCGCCAACTCGATGGCGCCCACGTGGAATTCATGCGCGGGATCAAGAATCCGGTCGGGCTCAAGGTCGGCCCGACGCTCGAGGCCGATGAACTCGTGCGCCTGATCGACGCCCTCAATCCCGACGGCGAGCCCGGCCGGCTGACGCTCTATGGTCGTTTCGGATCCGACAAGATCGCCGCCCGGCTGCCGGGCCTGATGGCGGCCACGCGTCGCGAAGGCCGCCCCGTCGTCTGGGCCATCGACCCGATGCACGGCAACACGTTCAAAGCCAACAACGGCTACAAGACCCGGCCCTTCGAGCGGATTCTGGCCGAGGTGCGCAGTTTCGTGGAGATCGCCGAGGCCGAGGGCGTGCATCCCGGCGGCGTGCACCTCGAGATGACCGGTCGGAACGTCACCGAATGCGTCGGTGGCGCGCGGGCCCTGACTGAAGGCGATCTCGCCGACCGCTATCACACCCACTGCGATCCGCGCCTCAACGGCGAACAGGCCCTGGAGCTGGCGTTCCTGGTGGCCGAGAAGCTTAAGGCACGTCGGCCGAGCCCCCTAACCCAGGCCGCGGAGTAACCCAGCCCTCCAGGTCCACGAGGGCCCGCTGACCGACGGCGCGCCGCCGCGCGCGCGCGCGTTCGCCGCGGGCGCGGCGCTTGTCGGGCTCCCGCGGCGGCTCGGCGATCGGCGGCAGCAGGCCATAGTTGATGTTCATCGGTTGGAATGTGCCCGATCCACCATCGAGGTGACCGCCGGTGATGTGCCGCGCGAGAGCGCCCAGGGCGGTCGTCGGCGGCGGCAGGGCGAGATCCACACCCTGCGCCTCGGCCGCCGCCAGCCGTCCGGCCAGAAGGCCGATGGCGGCGCTTTCCACATAGCCCTCGACCCCGGTGATCTGGCCTGCGAAGCGCAGGCGCGGTTCGGCCTTGAGCCGCAGGCGTCCGTCCAGCACCCGGGGGCTGTTGAGGAAGGTGTTGCGGTGCAGGCCGCCCAGGCGGGCGAAGACGGCGTTCCGAAGGCCAGGAATGGTGCGGAAGACCTCGGACTGTGCCCCGTGCTTCAGCTTGGTCTGGAAGCCGACCATGTTCCAAAGGCTGCCGAGCGCATTGTCCTGGCGCAGCTGGACCACAGCCCAGGGCTTTTCGCCTGGCCTGTGCGGGTTGGTCAGGCCGACGGGCTTCATGGGGCCGTGGCGCGGCGTCTCGCGGCCGCGTTCGGCCATCACCTCGATCGGCAGACAGCCATCGAAGTAGGGGACGTTCTCCCAGTCGCGGAACTCAGCTTTCGGCCCGGCCAGTAGGGCGTCGATGAAGGCTTCATACTCGTCGCGGTTCAGGGGGCAGTTGATGTAGGCCGCCGCATCGCCGCCCGGCCCCTCTTTGTCGTACCGCGACTGCCGCCAGGCCACCGACATGTCGATGCTCTCGTGGTGCACAATCGGGGCGATGGCGTCAAAGAACGCAAGGCTCTCGGCGCCTGTGAGCGCGCCGACAGCGTCGGCGAGCGCGGGGGAGGTGAGGGGTCCGGTGGCGATGATGACGTTGTCCCATTCGGCCGGCGGCAGGCCGGCCACCTCGCCGCGCTCGACTTGGATGAGCGGGTGGGCGACGATCGCCTCGGTCACAGCCAGCGAAAAGCCCTCGCGGTCGACCGCCAGCGCCCCGCCGGCCGGCACCTGATGCCTGTCGCCGCAGGCCATGATCAACGAGCCGCAGCGACGCATCTCGGCGTGCAGCAGACCCACGGCGTTGGCCTCGGCGTCGTCGGCGCGGAAGGAGTTCGAGCAGACCAGCTCGGCGAAGCCATCGGTCTGGTGCGCCGGGGTCGAGACCAGCGGCCGCATCTCGTGCAGGACCACGCGCACGCCGGTGTTCGCCGCCTGCCAGGCCGCCTCGCTGCCGGCGAGGCCCGCGCCGATGATGTGAATTGGCCGCTCAGACATGGGGGCGGAGCCTTAAACCCACCCTACTGCGCGGGAAAGTGGCGTCTCCGCGGGTTTCGTCATAATCGTTGGCGCAGGGCCGGAAGGGGGCGAATCGCATGCCGAATTTCAAGATCGAGGATGCGGCCTTCGCCGGCGTGAGCCTGCTCGCTCGGCGCCCGGGCGCCGCCCTGATCTGGGCCTTCTTGTGGACCGGCGTGATCGCGCTGGTCACCGTGCCGTTCGCCGCCGGCCTGGCCGAATTCATCACCACAATGGCGCGGTCAGGTCCGCAAGCCGACCCTTCAGCCTTGCTGCCGCTGTTCGCCAGCCTGGGCGCCTTTTTCATTCTGGCCGGGCTGTTCAGCCTGGCGCTCGGCTCGGTTATCTCCTGCGCGGTCTACCGCGCCATCTTCACACCGGAGGACTCCGCCTATGCTTACCTGCGCCTGGGCGAGCAGGAGCTTCACGTGCTGCTGACCAACTTCGTCAAAGGCGTGATCATCTTCGGCGCCAGCATGGGGCTCGGCATGCTTCTCGGAATCGTCGGCCTGATCGCGCGCGCCGGGGGCGAGGCGTTGGCGGGACTGGTCACGGCGCTCGGTGATATCGCCGTCCAGGCCGTGCTCATCTGGCTACGCCTGCGCTTTTCATTCGCCGGGCCGATGACGTTTCTCGACCATCGCTTTCGCCTGTTCGAGTCGTGGACCATGACCCGGGGCATGGTCCTGCGCCTCCTTGCGGTGGGCGCGATCGTCGTCCTCATCTGCCTCGTGGTCTACTTCGCCCTGGTCATGCTGGGCGTGGCAGTGGGTATGACGATGTGGAGCGCGGCGCCCCGGGCCGCCGATCTGCAGAGCCTACTCACCCAGCCTACCTCGGTGTGGATGCCGGCGCTGGCGCCGTACATCCTGCTGACCGGTTTCCTGGTCACCATCGGAGGGGCGATCCTGACCCCGATCGTCAATGCGCCCTGGGCCAAAGCCTGGCATGGATTGATCACCACGGCCGACCCGGCGGCGACATTCTCCTGACGGAGGGGCGAAATGGCCAACGTTTCTATCGGCGAAGCGGTCGGGGAAGGTTTCCGGCTTATCGTCAAGCGGCCTGTGTCGGTGCTGACGTGGGGCGCCGCGCGAACCATGCTGAGTGTGGGCGCCTTCTCGCTTCTCGCGCCCTTCATAGCGCCGTTTTACATCCAATCCTTCAATCGTATGGCCAATCCGGGCGGCGCCGCCGCGCTGCCGACGCCGCCAGATCTCAGCCAGATGATGGCCATGCAAGGCGTGAGTTGGCTGATCAACTTCGGCAGCATGGTCCTCGGCGCCGTGCTCTACTGCGCCATCATCCGCGCCGTGTTGTTCCCCGAAAAGCGGGCCTGGGCTTACATGCGCCTCGGACTTCCCGAGCTGTTCCTATTCCTGCTGCTATTCGGCGCGGCCATCGTGATGTTCATTGGCCTGTTCGTGACCATCCTTCCGCTCGCCCTGCTGGCCGGGATAAGCTTTGCTGCCCATGCGCCGTTCGTCGGCGTCATCGTGATCTTCGCCGGCTTCATCGCCGTCTTCGCCCTTCTGCTCTGGCTATTCACCCGCTTCTCGCTGCTTGGCGCGATGATGGTCCAGGACGGCAAATTCCACTTCGGCGACGCCTGGGCGCTCACTCGCGGTCGGTTCTGGAGCCTGTTTCTGCTGGGGGTGCTGCTGGTCGTCATCCTCTTGGTGCTCGAGGTGGTGATTGGCGTGGCCGCACTGGCCATCGGCTTCGGAGTCGCGGGTCCTGCGATCGGTGACTTCAAGACCTTCATTCAGCGGCCGCCGGCTGAGATATTGGCCAGCCTGACGCCGGCCTTCATCCTGCTGGCCGTGCTGTTCGTCCCGGTCCAGGGTGCGCTCTACGCCATTCTGGTCGCGCCTTGGGCAAGAGTGTACCGCGAGATCGCTCAGCCGGACGTAGCGGCGACATTCGCCTGAGACGACGATGTTCGAGATTGGACCTGCCCTCGCCGCCGCGGCGCGCTTCTGGCCGGCCGCCTGGAAGGTGTCCTGGGCGTCGCTTGCACTCAGCATGGCGACCCTGGTCCTGGCCTTGCGCTTCGGCGGGCCGGCTTGGATCGCCGCGATCCCTGCGGCGCTCGTCGCGCGGGGCGGGCTGATGCGAATTGCCTTCGATCTCCAGCCCACGGGACCCGGCGGCCTGCAGGTCGGCAGACCCGAAGCTCGACTGGCCGCCGTCTGGATCCTGGTGGCGCTCTTCCTGGCTATCCTCGCGGCGCTGGCCTTCGTGTTGCTGCTCTCGGTCTCCTTCGCTGTGGCTTCGGCCGGACCGGAGTTTAATTCGAAATCCGTGATGACCTATGGGCCGGCCATCGACGCGCGCGGGCGGATTGTGTTGGCGATTACGGCATTGGCTGTCGGCGCGGGCATTGCCTGGGCCTGGGCGCGCACCTCTCTCGCCGAAGCGGCGAGCATGAGCCGCGGCCGGATTGAGGTGTTGAACTCGTGGAAGGCGACCTCCGGCTTGGGGTGGCGTCTGCTTTTGGCGCATCTCGTGCTTGCCGCGCCATTAGTTGCCGCGATGTTCGCTGGGCCGGCTGGAGCCTGGGCTTTTCCCCTGGCCGAGGGTGCGGTGTTTGGCGGCCTGTGGCTTCCCATGACCACCGGACTCATGGCCTATGCTTGGCGGACCGCCGCATGAGACCGCTCTCCGCCTACGAAGCCTCCGGCGCGGGTTTCCGCCTCATTCGCCGTGAGCCGCGCGCCGTCCTGGCCTGGGCGCTGCTGTGGTTCGTGACGTTCTCGGCCGCGGCCTGGACTGTCGCGGCCAGCAAGCCGGTCGCTGCGGTGCGGGCGCCGGCGCCGGCAACGCTGGGCGATGCGGCAGCCCGGTTCGGCCCCTATGGCGCCGCCGTCGTCGCCCTCTTCATGCTGGTCTGGCTGGTGACGGTTGTGGCCATCTATCGAGCCGTTCTGCGGCCGAACGAGCGGCGCTGGTTCTATCTGCGGTTCGGCCCAGATGAGCTGAGGCTGGGTGTCCTGACCCTCGCGGCATGCCTCGCCGCGGTGCCGCTCGGCGGCGCGCCGGCCTATCTCGTGTTCGTGCTCACCACGCCGTTCCTGCGATTTCTGCCTGACGCGACACGTGACATCGCCGGGCTGGGGGTGCTCATCACGGTGTGGCTGGATGTTTGGCTGGGCGTGCGGCTGTCACTGATCGCAGTCGAGACCTTTTCTGAGCGCCGCTTTCATCTCACCGCCTACTGGCCCCTGACGCGTGGGCGGTTCTGGTATCTGCTTGGCGGATATTTTCTGTTTTTCCTGGTTCTGCTCGGCCTGACGGTGGTGTTCCTGCCATTGATGGGGCTGATCGCCGGACCCGTGCCGGAACTCCGCGCCGGGGACTTGATCGAGCGCGGCGGCCTCCTCGTGCGGGCCGGGGGGCTGACCGCGGTGATATCTATCTTCTGGACTCTCAGCGCGACATTGTTCTGCGCCGCTCAAGCCCATGCGTTCCGCGCCATTGTGGGGGGCGGCCGCGCTGGGGTCGCGCCGGCATGAGTCACCGATTGCTTGCGAGCGTCGCCAGGGCGCCGACAGTTGGCGAAGGACCGATCTTGGGGGAGGCGGCTTGGTGCGACTGCTGATGGTTGTGGCCCTCTGCGCAATGACGGCCGGCGCCCACGCGCAGCTTTCCAGCCCCGATCGGGCCAAGTTTATCGCGCGGGCGCGAGCGAGCTGCGAGCAGAGCGTCGCCAGCCAACCGCTTCTGGCTGGCGGGTCGCGTCGGTCGTTTGCCTCACTTTGCGGCTGTGCCGCGCGCAAGATCGCCGATTCCACTGACTATTCGGACTACTGGATCAGAAGGCCCGGGCAGGCGGCCGCCTCACCGATCAGTCCAGGGGACATTCCGGCCCCGGTGCTGGACCTGGTTCAGGAGTCGCTCTCCGAGTGCCTGCAGGAGCGCGGCGACTACATTCCGGGCGCGACCGTCAAGCCGAATCGGTGAGTGACGTCAGGCGGCCGACTGGACGCTCGATACAGCCTTCCAGCGACCGCCTTTTTCCCGCTGCAGATAAACGATCGTCCCGACGCAGTCCTGGGGTCCGTCGCATAGACGGTCCTGCAGCAGGGCGTCGCGCCCATCGGCGCTGACGATCGGCAATGAGAGCGAGAGCACGTCGGCGCCATAGGTCGGCAGGGAAACGATATCTGCGTTTGCGGCCGTAACGCGGGCGACGGCGTCGTCCCCGGTGGTGATCTTGGCCTTGGTCAACTCCGCCTGGAGCCCCGGACAGGCGTCGAGGGGGCTCTGAGCCGGCAGGGATAGGAAGGCGTCGGCCAGGCTCTGGGAAGGCGCATCACCCGTCCAGCCAGCCTGCAGCAGTGTCTCGGTGGTGAAGGCTCCGCTTTCCTGCGTGTCCGGCGCCGCCGCCACGATCAACGGCGTCGGGTGCTTGCCCCGCTTCGTGAAACTCATGATCACGTCAAGCGCGGCGACGCAGGCCGGGTTCTGGGCCTCGGCAGCCAGAGCGACGCCTGGCGCGGCGCTGGCGAGGACAAAAAGGGCGGTGAGCCCGAGTCGCGTTCTCATGCAGAGGCGCTTACCTTTGCACGGGCCGGTTTGGCCAGAGCCGCGATGCGTTCGGTCTGGCGGCGCAGCAGTTCTGCTAGGTAACGTCCTGTCCAGCTAGCCTCATCCGCGGCGACGGTCTCGGGCGTTCCGGCGGCGATGATGCGGCCGCCCCCGTCGCCGCCCTCGGGGCCGAAATCAAGAATCCAGTCGGCTGTCTTCACGACGTCGAGGTTGTGCTCGATGACCACTACGGTGTTGCCCTGGTCGACCAGCTCGTGCAGCACTTCCAGCAGTTTTCGCACATCCTCGAAATGCAGGCCGGTGGTCGGTTCGTCGAGAATGTACAGCGTGCGGCCGGTGGCGCGGCGCGACAGCTCCTTGGAGAGCTTGACCCGCTGGGCCTCGCCCCCGGACAGCGTCGTCGCCTGCTGGCCAACCTTCACGTAGCCGAGGCCCACGCGCTTCAAGGTCTCCATCTTGTCGCGGATAGATGGCACGGCTCTGAACATCTCCGCCGCTTCCTCGACGGTCATATCGAGCACGTCGGCGATCGACTTGCCGCGGAACAGGATCTCAAGCGTCTCGCGATTGTAGCGCCGCCCCCGGCAGACGTCGCAGGTGACATATACGTCCGGCAGGAAGTGCATCTCGATCTTGATCAGGCCATCGCCCTGGCAGGCTTCACAGCGGCCGCCCTTGACGTTGAAACTGAAGCGTCCGGGTCCGTAACCGCGCGCCTTGGCCTCGGGAAGGCCCGCGAACCAGTCCCGGATGGCCGTGAACGCGCCGGTGTAGGTAGCCGGATTCGATCTCGGTGTGCGCCCGATCGGGCTCTGATCAATATCGATGACCTTGTCGAACTGCTCGAGGCCTTCGATCCGTTCGTAAGGGGCCGGCGCGTCGGAGGCGTTGTTCAACCGTCGGGCCGCGGCCTTGTAGAGCGTCTCGATGGTGAAGGTCGATTTCCCACCGCCCGACACGCCGGTGATGCAGGTAAACACGCCCACCGGAATTTCGCCGGTGACGTGCTTGAGGTTGTTGCCGGTCGCTCCAGTCACGCGGACCATGCGCTTGGCGGAAATCGGCCGGCGGCGCTCGGGAACGTCGACGCGGCGCTCACCGCGAAGGTAGAGCCCGGTGAGGCTGTCGGGCGAGGCGATGATCTCCTCGGGCGTACCCTCGGCCACAACCTCGCCCCCATGGATGCCGGCCGCCGGCCCCATGTCGATGACGTAGTCAGCGGCGAGGATGGCTTCTTCGTCATGCTCCACGACCAGCACGGTGTTGCCGAGATCGCGCAGGCCTTTGAGGCTTTCCAGCAGGCGGGCGTTGTCGCGCTGGTGCAGGCCGATGGAAGGCTCATCCAACACATAAAGGACGCCGGTGAGGCCCGAGCCGATCTGGCTGGCCAGGCGAATGCGCTGGCTTTCGCCGCCGGAAAGCGTGCCTGAGGCGCGAGACAGATTGAGATATTCCAGACCGACATCGACGAGGAATCTCAAGCGGTCGTTGATCTCCTTGAGGATACGGCGAGCGATCTCGAGCTGCGTGCCGCCGAGCTCGTGCTCCAGCCCGGCGAACCAGTCATGGGCCGGTCGGATGGCGAGCACCGAGACCTCCGCGATGTTCCGTCCCGCCACCTTGACGGCGAGGGCTTCGGGCTTGAGGCGCGCCCCGCCACAGGCCTCGCAAGGCGTCTCCGACTGATAGCGGGCCAGTTCCTCGCGAACCCAGCTGGAGTCTGTCTCGCGCCACCGCCGTTCGAGGTTCGGCAGCACGCCCTCGAAGGTCTTGTTGACTTCGTATTTCCGCGCATTGTCGTCGTAGACGAATTGAATCTTCTCTGACCCCGAGCCTTGCAGGATCACACTGCGGGCCGCCTCGGGGAGCTTCCACCACGGTTCGTCCATCGAGAAGCCGAAGTGGCGGGCGAGCGCCTGCAGAGTCTGGGTGTAGAGCGGTGAGGGGCCCTTGGCCCAGGGCGAGACGGCGCCCTTGTGCAGGCTCTTGTCCTTGTCCGGGATGACGAGGTCGGCATCAAAGGCGAGCTTCATGCCCAAGCCGTCGCACACCGGGCAGGCGCCTGCCGGGTTGTTGAACGAAAATAGCCGTGGTTCGATTTCGGCGATGGTAAAGCCGGAGACCGGACAGGCGAACTTTTCGGAAAAGATCAGCCGCCGAGGTTCCGTCTCGCCCTCGGCCATCTCGGCCCATTCAGCCACGGCGATGCCGTCGGCGAGGCGGAGGGCCGTTTCGAGGCTGTCCACATAGCGGCTCTCCTGGCCCGCACGGGTGACGAGGCGGTCCACGACCACATCGATGTCGTGCTTGAAATTCTTCTCGAGCGCGGGCGCGTCCTCGATGGGGAAAAACTCGCCGTCGATCTTGAGCCGCTGGAATCCGGCCTTGCGCCATTCGGCAATCTCTTTGCGGTATTCACCCTTTCGGGCCCGCACCACCGGGGCGAGGAGGTAGATTCGCTCGCCGTCTGGAAGGGCGGTGAGTTTGTCGACCATCTGGCTGACGGTCTGGCTCTCGATCGGCAGGCCGGTGGCCGGTGAATAGGGGACGCCCGCGCGCGCCCAGAGCAGGCGCATGTAGTCATGAATTTCAGTGACCGTGCCCACGGTCGAGCGCGGATTGCGGCTGGTGGTCTTCTGCTCGATCGAAATAGCTGGCGAGAGACCTTCGATCAGGTCCACGTCCGGCTTGCCCATTAACTCAAGGAACTGTCTGGCGTAGGCCGAAAGACTCTCGACGTAACGTCTCTGCCCCTCGGCGTAGATGGTGTCGAAAGCCAGACTCGACTTGCCCGAGCCGGAGAGGCCGGTGAGCACGACCAACTGCCCGCGCGGAATATCCACGCTGACATTCTTGAGATTGTGCTCGCGCGCGCCGCGCACGCGGAGGAATCGGCTTTGTTCGAACATGGCGCCTGCTGTCAGGATCGCCCCAATCTAATAGCTGGAGTCGCCGGCGCAGCAAGAACAAACGAAGAACGAGCGTTTATATCCTCAGCGCGCGCCCATGAACCAAGCCGAATCGCCTCTATCGTCGTCTGCAGCGATCCTCGCGGGCGCCGCGACGGCGGTCGGTTTGGCCTTGGGCTTGCGGGTCTTGGCGGGTTTGGCCGGCGCCACACCGATCGCCTCAGGCTCAGGTTCGGGCGCAGATTCTATCTCCGCTGGGGCGATTCCCGCCGCTGCGGCTTGGAGTCGGCGCAGCGCGCTCGGGACATCGCCCTCGACCATGAGGGGGGTGTCCTTGCCGACAAGGTAGATTGCAGGATCGCCTTCGATGGTTTCTCGCACCTGGGTGACCTGATTGGGCGCGATGTAAATCGCGAGGCCATTGTCGCGCATTATGAAACGGGCAAACGCCGACATGATCCCCTGAACCCCTGTCTGGAGCGGATATTGTGGTCAGGAGACTAGCAAGAACGCGCCGTCTCAGGTCTGCGACACGTTGGCGCGCTTAGAGTCGCCCTCTGGTCGAGGGGTGCAAGTTCTGGGGACGGCGTCGCCGGGGCTCTCGCACCGAGTGAGGTTTATTGTACGCCGCCTGCACTAAGTACGCTTGGCGCGCGAACCCCGGCTATTCCGTCGTCGTCCGCAGCCCCGGATCCATAGAGAGACCGCTTCACACGACATGTTCCTTATGGGGTCCAGACGGCTCCCTTCGCGAGCGCAATAAGAGCCATTTTATTGTCATTTCGCGCCAATCTGGTTGCGGTTGTGGTAGAATTTTCCTCGATGGCTCCGGGCGATAACGACAACGCAGGGACGCAATCAGCCAGCGCGATCCCGGCGCCGATGGCCTTTTTCCAGCTGATTGCGAGGCGCTTCGGCTCCGACGCCACCCTGCGCCAGGCGATTCTTGAAGGGACGGGCGTGTCCGCTGACGAACTGGACGATCCGCGCACGGAGATCAGTTTTGCCCAACACATGCGCCAGGTCGACAACATGGACCGGCTGTTCGGCGACGGCTGGCTCCTCGACGCGCCGGAGCTATGGAACACTGCGGCGCGCGCGCCGCTTGGCGTGGCGGTCGCCACCTCCGCCACCGTGGCCGAGGCGCTCGAGGTGGCCGCGGGGCACCTTGGCGAAGCTCTGCCGCGCCAGCGGGTTAGATTGGTGCGGCTCAAGGGAGCAGTGGCGCTGCGGCACGAAAGCCGCTTGGCGCTCTCGGACCGTCAGCGTCGCTTCGTCGTCTCAGGGGTTCTCCTCGGTCTGGGAGCCATGTTTGGGGACCTGTTGGGGCCTGCACGGTCGAAAATGCGCCTCGAATTCGAATGGCCCGCGCCGGCCTGGCGGGAAAGGCTGGAAGCCGCCTTTGGCTGCGAAACCCACTGGGAGGAGCCGTTCAACAGTCTGGTAGTTCCCGCCGAGCTGTTGGATCTACGATCGCCCTTGGCCGACCCCGCGCTCCACGAAATGGCGCTCGCCTCGCTGGAAAGTCGCGGGCGCGGCAAGGCTGACGGGATGCGAGCCCAGGTTGAACGGCTGCTCGCTAGGTCGGAGTCGGGACGCCTGTCGTCGCAGGAGGCGGCTCGCGCCCTCGGTATGTCCCAGCGAACCTTCGTCCGCAGACTCACCGATGAGGCCGCACAGCATCGCGAACTTGTCGACACGGAGCTGAAGGGACGGGCGAGGCGATTGCTCGACGCAGGCGTATTGACCCGCGCCGAAATCGCGGCTCGCCTGGGGTTCGCCGACGCAACGGGTTTTAGCCGCGCCTGCCGTCGATGGTTCAGAAGCGGAGGCTAGGAACACAGAATGCCGCCGGACAACTCCGAAATGGCGCTAGGGCCCTCAAAGTGGTAATTGGATCCGTTCGAACGCAGACAAAAGCTTGAGCATTGCTGTGGCGTGAGTTTCGCGTGGAGTGTCCGTTTGTGGGTTAGCCTTATCGGAGGCCCGCGACATGACGGCGACAATCGATCTCCATGTTCCGCCGATGAGCTGTTTCCGGCTCGTCACGCGTCGATTTTCGACTGACCAATCGCTGCTCAAGGCCATTCTCGATGGGGTCGGCGTTGAGCCGGACGAGGTCGAGGATCCCGACCTCGAAATCACCTACGCGCAGCTCATGCGCGAGTTCGAGAACCTGAACCGACTGGTGGGCGAGCGGTGGCTGTTGGAGGTTCGAGAATTGTGGAGCGCGACCGCTCACGGGGCCTTGGGCCTCGTTGTCTCCACAGCGCCGACGGTCGGGGCGGCCGCTCACGCCTTCGCCCGGTATCTCAGCGTGTACACGCCCTATCAGCAAGCGTGCTTGTCGCGCCGACCTGGCGGTATCGTCCTGCGACATACGCCCACCGAGCCGATGTCCTCCGGCGCACGACGTCGGATCGATGAGATGCTGCTTCTCCTGATGGGGGAAATGATCGCCGGGTTGCTTGCCGGAAGACGCTCGGAGATCCTGTTCGAACATCCCTGGATCGAGCCGGCGCATGGTCCGCAGATCGAGATGGCGTTGGGCGCGCCGGTCCGATGGGGCGCCGGAACCAACGCGATTGTCGTTCCCGAGGGCTTGCTCGCTGTTCGCTCGCCGCTTGGCGATTCGGTCCTGCATCAGGTGGCCATCGAACGCCTCGAGCAGACGCGACGCGCCTTGGCCGCCCCTGACGCCCTCAAGATTCGTCTCAGTCGATTGTTGGCGCGCTCGGAAACAGGTCGGCCCTCGATCGGGCAAGCGGCCAATTCCCTTGGACTCTCCCAGCGTACGCTCACCCGGCGGCTGGCCGAAGGCCGGCTCAACTACCGCGACATGGTCGACGCCGAACTCAAGCAGCGAGCGCGGCGCTGGCTCGATCTGGGTACGTTATCCCGGGCGGAAATCGGCGAACGCCTCGGGTTTTCTGACGCCGGCAGCTTCGGCCGCGCCTTACGCCGTTGGTTCAAAGTGCAAGCTTGACCTTATGGGCGCCGGCTCCGCGTCTATTGCAGTGGTCGATGTTCGTTCCTCTGGGATGGGGGGGAAGCGCGAAGCGATGTCGGAGGAATCTCGTCAGTCTCCGACGAGCTACATGCAGTTCACAGTTCGTCGGTTTGAGTCCGATCCAGCGCTTCGCGACCGAATTCTATCTGGGGTCGGACTCAGCCCCGAAGAGGCCCAGGATCCAAATACGGAGATCGTCTACACCCAGCTCGGGCAGCTGTACGAGAACATGGGGGACATCTTTGGCGCCGGCTGGGTCATTGATTTTCCGGAACTCTGGCGGCCGACAGCGCATGGCGCTCTCAGTGTCGCCTGCCTCAGCGCCCCGACAGTAGGCGCCGCCATGGCAATCCAGGCAGCGTACATGTCGGCGCGTTTTGCGGTTATGCGCTTCGCTTCGACACGTGAATCCGGCGCACTCGTATTGCGGCCGGCCTCCACGGTTCCGCTCAGTGAATCTCTCAGCAGGACCTATGCGGAGCTCAACCTGCTGGGCGTTTCGGCATTGCTTGAGACCTTGGCTGGCGCTGCGCGGGCTCAGGCGCAGTATGAGTTCCGTGTCGCGCGGCCAGCCTATGCCGAGCGAATGGAGGCGGCGCTTGGGGCGGAAGTCCTCTGGGGCGCATCGTCGAACGCGGCCGTTATTCCCGAACGTCTCCTGCAGCTGCGCTCGCCCTCGGCCGACGCTGGGCTTCATGAGGCCGCCATCGAACGGCTCGAAGCCACGTTGAGATCAAGGCGGAAGCCGGAGGGCGTGAAGGGTCGCGTTGAGCGATTGCTTGCTCGATCAGAGACTGGGCGGCTGCCGGTGGAGGTCGTGGCGGCCTCGCTCGGCCTCTCACGCCGGACCTTGGTGCGGCGGCTAGCGGCAGCCGACCTCAACTACCGCGTGCTGGTGGACGCCGAGTTGAAGACCCGGGCCCGACGCTGGCTCGACAGCGGCGCGCTCTCGAAGGCAGACATCGCTGATCGACTGGGGTTTGCAGACCTGACGAGCTTTAGTCGCGCCTTGCGGCGTTGGTTCAAATCACAAGCTTGACCTAGAGGTCACTGGCCCCGCAACTGCGCGCGGGATCAGAGTTCGATTCCTTGCGTTCGGAGACGGGCATGTCCGAAGAGGCTCGTCAATCGCCGGTGAGCTATCTTCAGCTCATCGTCCGCCGGTTCGAGACTGAGCCGGCGGTTCGGTCGCGGATTCTGGCCGGCGTGGGCCTGAGCTCCGAAGCGGCTGACGACCCCGGCGCCGAGATCATCTACCCCCAACTCATGCGCCTGTTCGAAAATATGCGCGACCTGTTCGGCGAGGACTGGTTCATGGACATTCCGGAGCTCTGGCGGCCTACAGCCCATGGCGCCCTGAGTGTCGCGTGCCTGAGCGCTCCCACGGTTGGCGCGGCCATGGAGATCCTGACCCGCTACATGCCGGCGCGCTTCGCTAACATGCGGTTCTTGGCGATCCGCGAACAGGGCGCTTTGGCGATGCGACTGACAACCGCCGCGCCCCTCAGCGATTCTCTGAGCCGAACCATGGCCGAGCTTAGCCTGTTGGCCGTTTCGGCGGGCCTCGACACCCTTGCAGGCGCGCCAAAAGCCGAGGTGCGATACGAGTTTCGGGCGCCGCGGCCAATCCACGCCCACCGACTGGAGGCGCTGCTGGGCGCGGAGGTGATCTGGGGGGCGCCCACCAATGCCGCCATCTTGCCCGAGCGCCTGCTGGAGATGCGCTCGCCCTTGGCAGACCCGGGTCTGCATGAGGCGGCCATCGGGCGCCTCGAGGCCGCCCGACGCTCGGTGCGGGCTCCGGCGGGCGTCAAGGGGCGGGTGGAACGGCTGCTCGCCCACTCCGAGACCGGCCGCGCTCCTGCCGAGGTCGTGGCCGCTTCGCTTGGCCTCTCACGTCGGACACTTATGCGGCGACTGGCTGAGGCCGGCCTCAACTATCGCGAACTCGTTGACGCCGAACTGAAGACCCGCGCGCGGCGCTGGCTCGACAGTGGCGCGCTCTCAAAAGCAGAAATCAGCGAACGCCTCGGCTTCGCGGACGTTACTGGTTTCAGTCGCGCCTGCCGTCGATGGTTCAGAACCGACGTCTAACCGAAGGGACCTGCAACCGGACTTCCGTTCGCGATGCAGGCGGAGCTTAACCGCATTCATTTTAGCTTACAGAAATCATTTGGTTAGTGTAATTTCCTCTCATGCTGGATTCACTTGTCCTGCAGCCAACGCCGGCGCGCTACTTTCAACTCATCCTGCGTCGCTTCGGGGCGACTCCGGAGATGCGCGAGGCGCTTCTGGAAGGTGTCGACATCAGTCCCGAACGGGCTGAAGGACCGGAACTCGAAGTCAATCTCCTCCAACAGGTTCGGCAAGCCGAAAACATGAACCGCATGTTCGGCGAGGGATGGTTGTTGCAGGCCCCTGAGCTCTGGCGGCCTTCCGCCCACGCCGCGCTCGGCGTCGCGGTCATCAGCGCGCCAACGGTCCATCGCGCCCTTGAGGTGTTGGCGACGCACCTGAACGCTATCATGCCGGGACAAGAACTCCGCCTCGCTGCGGAGGGTCAGGTCACCGCGCTGAGATTCGCCTCCGTCGTCGCCTTCGCGGAATGGTGGGAGAGGCTGTTCGCGGAGCTAGTCCTGCTGAGCGTAGCGTCGTCGCTGGGCTGGCTGCTCGGCGATTCGGCGAAGGAGTTGGCTTTCGAGTACCAATGGCCAGAGCCCGCGTACGGCGCCCGACTCGCGGAGACCCTGGGAGGCGAGGTGCGCTGGGCCGCGGGCGCGAACGCGATCAGGGTTCCCGCGCGGCGGCTGGATCTGCGCTCACCGTTCTCGGATCCGCCGCTATTCGAGCATGCTCTGAAGCGGCTCACAGAGGTCATCGCCGCGCAGCGCGCGCCAGATAGCCTGAAGGGTCAGGTCGAACGCCTGCTCGCCCACTCCGAATCTGGTCGTCTGGCGGCTCAAGCCGTTGCCGACTCGCTGGGAATGTCGCACCGGACACTGGAACGCCATCTTGCCGATGAAGGCGCGCATTTCCGCGATCTGGTCGACGCTGAACTAAGCGCCAGAGCCCGCCGAATGTTGGACGCCAACGTTCTCACGCGCACCGAGATCGCAGAGCAGCTTGGCTTTGCCGACGTCACAGGCTTCAGCCGCGCCTATCGTCGCTGGCTAAGGACGGCGATCTAGTCTCCGGCCAGACCGCGGGACTCGAGCATCGGGCCGATATCGGGATCCTTGCCATAGAAGGCGCGGAACATCGCCCCGTAGTCCAGGGTGTGGCCGCGTGAGAGGATGAGGTCGCGGAAACGTTGGCCATTCTCGCGTGTCAGGCCGCCGTGCGCCGTGAACCAGGCGAAGGAGTCGTCGGCCAGCATCTGGGTCCACAGATAGGCGTAGTACCCGGCCGCATACCCTCCGGCGAAGATGTGCTGGAAATAGCTGGAGCGATAGCGCGGCGGAACATTGGGGAAATCGACGCCGGTCTTGGCCAGGGCGGCAGTTTCGAAGGCGTCCACGTCGGCCGGCTCGCCGCCTTTCGCGATCTCATGCCATTGCATGTCGAGCTCGGCGGCGGCGATCAACTCGCCCATCTCGTAGCCTTTGTTGAACTTCGCCGCCCTTTTGATCTTGGCGACGAGATCATCGGGCATGGGCGCGCCGGTCTTGTAGTGGTGCGCGTAGTGAGCCAGCACCTTCGGGTCCAGCGCCCAGTGCTCGTTGAACTGGGACGGGAACTCTACGAAATCGCGGGCCGTGTTCGTGCCCGAGATCGAGCCGTAGGTCTGGTCGGCGAACAGGCCGTGCAGAGCATGGCCGAACTCGTGGAACATGGTGGTCACGTCGTCGAACGACAGCAGGGCCGGTTGGCCTGGGGCCGGCTTTGTGAAGTTGGCGACGTTATAGACGACCGGCTTTTCGCCCAGCAGCTTCGACTGGGCGACGAAGTTGCCCATCCACGCGCCGCCCTGCTTGTTGTCGCGCTTGAAGTAGTCGAAGTAGATGATTCCAAGCTGCGAGCCGTTCTTGTCGAAGACGTCGTAGACCTTGATGTCGGTATCGTAGACCGGCAAGTCGTGGCGCGCCTTGAAGCTGACGCCATACAATTGGTTGGCGGCGAAGAAAACGCCGTTTTCGAGCACGTTGTTCAACTCGAAGTAAGGCTTGATCTGGCTCTCGTCGAGATCGTACTTCGCCTTGCGGACCTTCTCGGAATAGCGCTCCCAATCCCACGGCGCCAACTGGAAGCCGCCGCCCTCCTTGTCGATTGCCGCCTGGATGTCGGCGGCCTCGCCGGCGGCGCGGGCGCGCGTCGGGCCGACGAGCTGGCGCACGAAGGCGTCGACCGCGGTCGGGGTCTTAGCCATCTGGTCTTCGAGGACGTAGGAGGCATAGTCGGGGAAACCGATCAGCGCCGCCTTCTCCGCTCGAAGCTTGATGATCTCGAGCAAGGTGGCGCGGGTGTCGTTGGCGTCACCCTGTTCGGTCCGGATCCAGGAACGCTCGAACAGCGTTTGCCGTGTCTTGCGATCGGCCAGTGATTGCAGGGCCGGTTGTTGGGTCGTGTTCTGCAGCGGCAGCACCCACTTCCCGTTCAATCCGCGGGCCTTGGCCGCGGAGGCCGCGGCGGCGATCTCGCCGTCGTCGAGGCCGGCCAGTTGAGCTTTGTCGTCGATCACGAGGCCGCCGGCCTTGTCGGCTGCCAGCAACCTCTGCTGGAAAGTCGTGGAAAGTGTGGCCAGCCTGGCGTTGATCTCCGAAAGACGCGCCTTGTCGGCGTCGGCGAGGTTAGCCCCGGCGTGAACAAAGGCCTCGTAGGTCACTTGAACAAGTTGACGGGACTCGGGATCGAGCCCCAGGGAGTCTCGCTTCTCCCAGATCGCCTTCACCCGGGCGAACAGCCGCGGATTCAGATAGACCGAATCCTGGAAAGCCGAGAGCTTGGGCGCCTCGTCGGCCTCGACCTTTTCCAGCGCCTCGTTGGTGTTGGCCGAGGTGAGGGCGAAAAAGACGCTGGTGACGCGATCGAGCATCCGGCCCGAGCGTTCCATGGCGACGATGGTGTTCTCGAATGTCGCCGGGGCCGGATTGTTGGCAATCTTGTCGATCTCGCCACGTTGGGCGGCCATGCCCGCCTCCAGCGCCGGCTGGAAGTCCGCATCCTTGATCTTGTCGAAAGCGGGGGCGTGCAGGGGCAGGGGGCTCGGCCCGTCGAAGGGTCCCGCGTCAGCAGCCATAGCGGCGAACGGCGCCGCGGCCAGCAGCGCGGCGGCGGCCGCGGTCAGATAGAGGTGATGCATGGTGTTCCTCGCGGACAATCCGGCGTGAGGCCGTCTCGCGCCGCCTGGGCGGCTTGTCAAACCTATGTCGAACGCGCGGGGGATTGATCGGCGCGCGCTTCTCGGCGACGAGGGGCGGAACACAAGGAGCCCGGTCATGATCCTCCTCACCCGCCGCCTCGCGGTCCTGGGCCTGCTCACCCCGGCGCTGGCGGCCTGCGGTGGTCAGACCGCCGGGGGACAAAACGCCGCTTCGTCTGGACCGGTGCCGGACGACATGAGCCTCGGCAATCCGGCCGCCAAGGTAACGGTGGTGGAATACGCCTCGGTGGCCTGTCCAGTCTGCGGCCGCTGGTACAAAGAGGTCTGGCCGGCGTTCAAGGCCAAGTACATCGACACCGGTAAGGTTCACTACACCTTCCGCGAAATGCTGGTGGGCGATGGCTCGGAGGTGGCGATCGCCGCCTCGGGCTTCCTGTTGGCGCGCTGCGCGGGCAAGGACCGCTACTTCCAGGTGGTCGACGCGGTCTTCAAGAGCCAGCCTGACCCCAACGGCGGTCCCAGGACACAGCCAAGTCTTTACGACGATCCGAAGGGCGTGCTCAGCGGTATCGCCAAAACCTTCGGCCTGTCAGATCAGCAGTTCAACGCCTGCATCACCGACAGCACCGCTCTCAATGCCTTGCAGACGCGGGTAGCCGCCAATGCCAAGAACGGGCAGGTGGACTCCACTCCGACCTTTGTCATCAATGGCAAGGCGCTCGACCCCGGCTATCAGCCTCTCACGGCGCTTGACGCAGCTATCGCACAGGCCAGTTGAGAGAGCGCGCGCAGTGAGCGCCGAGCCGCATGAGCTCCGCGCCGCCATCGGTCTGCCGAGTGCGGTCATGCTCGTTATCGGCGGGGTGGTGGGGGTCGGCATCTTCGTCAACCCGGCCGTGGTCGCGCGCGCCCTTCCGTCGCCTGGACTGGCCTTGGCGGCGTGGGTCGTGGGTGGGGTCGTGGCTCTGTTGGGGGCCTTCGTCTACGCCGAGCTCGCCGGGCGCATCCCGTCGACCGGCGGCGAGTATCAATACTTGCGCGCCGCATTCGGCCCCTTGGCGGCTTTCCTGTTCGGCTGGACGACGCTGCTGGTGGTCCACACCGGTGGCCTTGCCGCGGTCTCGATCGTCTTTGCCGACAATGTCGCGGTCCTGGTCGGCGGCGGCCTGCCGCGCGCGCCCGTAGTGATCGGCACGCTCGCGGTCCTCGCCGGGATCAATTGCCTGGGCGTCAGATCCGGGAACGGGACCCAGGCGATCCTGGGCGCCCTGAAGGTCGCGGCGATACTCGCCATGGTCGCCGCCGGCCTCAGCCTGGCGCCGCAGGCCGCGCCGCCCGTCACGGCGACCGCCTTTCCGGGCTTCAAGGCTTTCGGGGCGGCGTTGATCCCGGTCCTGTTCAGCTATGGCGGCTGGCAGACCGCCAACTACGTGGCGGGAGAGGTGAAGGACGCGCACCGGCGTCTGGGCGTGGCGTTGCTGGCCGGCGTGCTTGCCGTCACCGCTCTCTACCTGCTGGTCAACATCGCCTGCTTGCGCGCGCTTGGTGTCGCCGGGCTGGCGCGCACCATGACGCCGGCCTCCGAAATGCTGGGTCGCGTGGCTGGGCCATTTGGATCCAAGCTGGCCGCAGGGGCTGTCGCCCTCTCGGCCTTGGCGTTCATGTCGCAAGGGATGCTGACCGGTCCGCGCGTCGTCTACGCGATGGCCAGAGACGGCCTGTTCTTCCGCGCGGCCGCGAATCTCGGTTCGCGCAGCCGTGCGCCGGCGGCGGCGATCGTCATGGTGGCGATCTGGACCGGGGTGCTGGCGCTCAGCGGCAGCTACGAAAGCATCCTCTCCTATGTCACCGCCATGAATTTCCTGTTCTTCGGCCTGACGGCGGCCGGCCTCTTTGTGCTGAGATCCCGCGACCGCGACGGCGGCGCCTTCCGCACGCCGCTCCACCCCCTCACCACTGGCCTTTTCGTCGCCGCCTGCGTCGTGGTCGTGCTGAGCGCCTTCTGGTCGTTTCCCATCGACAGCCTGAAGGGCTACGCCATCATGGCTGCCGGAGTCCCGCTCTATCTGTGGTGGCGACGCAGCGACCGAAGCCGTCTTGCGAGCGCGCACCATGAATGACGCTGGCGGCCGGGCGCAGGGTTCGGCCTATATGCAATTCGCCAAGCTGAAGGCGGCGGCCAAATACGGCCTCGCCTCCAGCGGCGTCGCCGACGCGGGAATGGCTGAGATCGCTCCCGAGCCGCACGACCTGGTGCTGAACGATCCTTCGCCCTATGGCTGGCCCCCGCTTGTCGAGACCATCGCCGCGCGCTTCCGCGTCGATCCGGCCTGTGTCGTCGTTCCGGGCGGCGGCTGTTCCTTCGCCAACCACTTGGCCATGGCGGCGATCATTCGGCCGGGCGATACGGTCGTTATCGAAGACCCCGGCTACGAGCTGCTTACCTCGACGGCGATTTTCCTGGGCGCGCGGGTGCTGCCGTTCACGCGGCGGTTCTCGGAGGACTGGCGGATTGACCCCGCCGCGGCGTCCGTGACGCCTGATGTGTCGGTGGTCGTGATGAGCAATCTGCACAATCCCTCCGGCGCTCTGGCTGCGCCTGAGGACGTCGCTGCTCTGGCCGCGGTCGCGCCGACCTTGTTGATCGACGAAGTCTATTTCGAACTCACCTTCGGCGAAGCACTGGCGCGCACGGCCTTCTCCGAGGATGGAAACATCGTGGTCACCAGCAGCCTTACCAAGGCCTACGGCCTCTCCGGCCTTCGCTGCGGGTGGATCCTCGCGCCCAGGGCGCTTGCGGAGCGTATGCGGCGGCTGAACGACCTCTTCGGGGTCAAGGCGCCGCACGTGGCCGAGCGTCTGGCCGTTCGAGCCTTCGCTCGCCTGCCGGCGTTGCGCGACCGGGCCGCAGCCCTGATCGAGCCCAACCGAGCGGCCTATCAGGAGATCCTGGCCGGCCATCCCGCTCTTGAACAGACCATCTTCGATCAAGGCACGACCGTGTTTCCGCGTCTCCGGCATGGCGACGGCGACGCCTTCTTCCGCCGGCTTACGGAACGGTTCGAGACCAGCCTCGCGCCGGGGAGTTTCTTCGGCGCGCGCGACCACATTCGCATTGGGCTGGGCGGCGATCCGGCCATGACGCGTGAGGGATTGACGCGCATCGCCGAGGCGCTGCAGCTCGCATAGGAAAAGGTGGATGGCCGGCGATGTCGAGGTCCTGATCGCCGGCGCCGGACCCACCGGCCTGACGCTGGCGCTGTGGCTTTCGCACCTGGGCGTGAAATTGCGGATCATCGACCGCGCCCCGCAACAGGCATCCACGTCCCGCGCTCTGGCCGTCCACGCCCGCACCCTAGAGTTCCACGACCAGATTGGTCTCGCTGATGCGGCGGTGGCGGCCGGCCTGGAGTTCGGCGCGGTGCGGCTGTGGGCCAAGGGGGTTCAGCGCGCGCGCGCTGGGTTTGGCGAACTCGGCGCTGGCGTCAGTCCGTTTCCCTTCGTGCTCATCCTGCCGCAGGACGCGCACGAACAGCTGATGATCGAGGCCCTGGCCGCTCGCGGGATCACCGTCGAGCGGCCGGTCGACCTGCGCGACTTCCAGATCGGTGACGACGGCGTCGCCGTCCGGCTCGGACATGCCGGCGGCGCTGAAGAGCGCATCGAGGCGGCGTTCCTGGCCGGCTGTGACGGCGCCCATTCCACCGTCCGCACCACGCTGGCCGCGAGTTTCCAGGGCGGGACCTATTCGCGGATGTTCTACGTCGCCGACGTCGAAGCCGCCGGGCCGGTGATCAATGGTGATCTCAACATCTGCCTGGATGAGGGCGATTTTCTCGCTGTCTTTCCTCTGCAGGGCGACGGCCGCGCCCGCCTGGTCGGCGACCTCGAACGGATCGGCGCTGACGCATTCACCTTCGACGACGTCGCCTCCGCGGTCATCGACCGCCTGGGCCTGGAAGTAAGTCGAGTGAACTGGTTCTCGACCTATCGCGTGCATCATAGGGTCGCCGAGACTTGGCGGCGTGGGCCGGTCTTCGTGCTCGGGGACGCCGCGCACGTCCACAGTCCGGTTGGCGGCCAGGGGATGAATACGGGCATTGGCGACGCCGTGAACCTTGCCTGGAAGCTGGCGGCCGTGCTCCGCGGCCAGGCGCCGGCGCCCCTGCTGGACACCTTCCAGCGCGAGCGGATCGCCTTCGCTCGCCGCCTCGTGGCCACCACCGACATGATGTTCCAGGCCGTCAGCCGCGACGACGCCGCGTCCCGCTTCCTGCGTCTGAATGTCGTCCCGACCGCCCTGCCGATGCTCGCGAAGTCGACCACCTTCAAGCGCTGGATGTTCGAGACGCTCTCCCAGACCGCAATCAACTACCGCGGCAAAGGGCTCGCCGAGGGCGCCGCCGGCGAGGTGCGCGGCGGCGACCGCCTGCCCTGGGTCGAGGGGAGCGCCAACTACGCGCCGCTCAAGTCGCTGGCCTGGACGGGTCAGGTCCACGGAGATCCGGAGGCGGGTGTCGCTGAAGCCTGCGCCGCCGCCGGCGTTCCGTTGTCGGTTTTTCCTTGGAGCGAGGCGGCGGCCCGCGCCGGCTTCCACTCGGGGGCATTTCACCTCGTGCGGCCGGATGGGTACGTGGCCCTCGCGGCCGCCCGCGGGGCGCCAGCGGCCCTTGCGTCGTTTCTGTCCCGTCGGGGGCTCAAGCCGGTTGCGCCTCGGTGAGCTTCTCCAGGGAGATGCGCCCCGTCTCGGGCACCATCAGCCACGTGGCGATCGCGCCGGCGACCGACAGGGCGGCGATCACCCAGTAGGCCGCGGTGCCGCCGAGGCTCGAGAACAGCAGGGGGAAGAAGAAGGCGCTGATCGAGGCCCCGATCCGGCCGCCGGCGACGGTGATGCTCTGCGCGACGGAGCGGATCCGCGTTGGCGCCAGCTCGACGCCGAGGATGCCCGCCCCCGAGACCAGGCCCGGCCCGGTGGAGGCGACATTGAACATGCCGAAGACGATGAAGGCCAGGACCGGCGCCGCCGCGAGCTTCGACTGCATCAGCGCGAACACGGCGACGAAGATGGCGCTGCCCAGGAATCCCCAAGCCTGCAGCGGTTTGCGGCCGAACCGGTCGATGATGAACAGCGAGCCGATTATCGAGGCCGGCAGGATGAACACCACCTGCATCAGGATCTGGAACACGCCGGCGCCGAGGCCGAGGCTCTTGGCGATGATGTTAGGTCCGAACAGGATCGCGCCATAGACCACCAGGTCGTAGAGGAACCAAAGGAAAGCGCTAGCCAGGATGGCGCGCCAGTGCAGCGCGAACACGCTCCAGAAGCTGCGCTCGTCTCGACTTGGGGGGGCGACCGCCTGACCGGTGACGCCGGCCATCACCTTGGCCGCCTCCTCGCCGCGGCCGGCCTGCCGAGCCAGGAAGCGCGCGGTCTCGGGCATCCTGCGCCGCAAATACATCACCCCGAAAGCGGGGATGGCGCCGGCCGCCAACACCAGCCGCCATTCCAGGTCGGGCGTCACGTGCAGGGCGTCGAGCAGCATCTTGAGCAAGCCGGCGGCCAGGGCGCCGATCGGCCACATGGTGCCGAAGCCGAGGCCGATGGCGCGGCCGCGGTCGGCGCGGTTTGCGTGTTCGGCCATGATCGTCGGCGAGAGCACGTAGTCGCCGCCGACGCCGAGGCCGAGAATGAACCGCAGGGCGATCAGCCAGATGAGGCTCGGCGCGAAGCCCTGGGCGATGGCCGCGACCCCCAGGATCAGCACGTCGAAGCCGTAGAACGTCTTGCGGCCGCGCTGGGCCAACATGCCGAAGATGATCGCGCCCACCGCCGATCCGATCAGCGCCGACGCCGACAGCGTGGCGCTCTGGGCGCTGGTCAGAGTCGCCTGGCCGAACGAGTGCAGCGCCTCGGGCAGCACCAGGGAAAGGCAGGAAATGTCGTAGCCGTCGCAGAATACGCCGAGGCCGGTGGTCAGCGTCGCCAGCCAGTGAAACGAATGAAATTTCTGCTCGTCGATGGCTGAGAATTCGATGTCGGCCAAGTCTATCCCCTTCAAGTCACCAGGCTGAACGGAGCGCGCCGGTGGTGACGGTCGAGCCGGCCATGTCCCAGGCCATCAGCCGGGGCGGCAAGGTCGGCAACGGTTTGGCGCTCGCCGGCCAGCTCGGCGTCCACGCGGCGTAGCGGATGTCGAGCGTGCCATGGCCGACAGGCTTGAAGGCGATCTCGAGCGGCGTTCCGGGACCCCAGACGAAATGAGTCCATCGACCTGGCTCGGTCAGCATGGGCGTCGGACGGCCATCGACGGCGCCGCCCGTGACAACGGCGTCGGTCTTGACGTCCAGATGGAGCGTTGCGCTTGGGTCGGCGGAAGCCTTGATCTCGACGGTCCCGTCGGCGGCGCGGGCGAGATCGACGGTCGGCGCAGCGGACGTCACCGGCGCGGCGGGGGCCGCCCAGACGGGGCCGCGGAAGGCGGGAAAGTTCAGCAGGCCGATCTTGCCGCCGTCTGCTTTCAGCATCGCTCTTGTCCAGGCCTCCGGCTCGAAAGGACTGACGCGCCAAGCGTGGCCGTCGTCCACCACGTAAAGCGGCTCGACGACGTTCGGATGACGGACGGTCCACGGTGGGGTGAAGGCGAGCGTCAGCGCGACCCCGACGGCGGCGGCAAGGGCAAGCAGGGCCACGCCCAGATGCGCCGCGCGCGAGCCGGGCCTTGGCCACAGGAGAGGCCAGAGCGCCAGCGCCGCCAGCCAGAGGGGAAGGGCGGCCGGTTCCGGCAGATCCATGGCCTGCAGCAGCGGGTGAAAGACGCCGCCCGCCCAGGCGGCGGTCAGGACCATCAGCACCAGCGCCGCGCTCCACCGGGCTTGAGGCGGAACGCGGGCATTGAGCGCCACCAGATGCAGGACGGCCAGGGCGGCGACGAGCGGCCAGGCGACCAGGAAGGCTGTGGTCGGAGCGATGACCTGCAGAACCAGGGTCAGCAGGAACGCGACCGCCAGCCCACCAAGCCAGGCGCCCGTGAAGCCAAGTGGCCGACCGGTGAGGATCAGGGCGAGGACGACGACCACGCCGCCTTCCCAGAGCGCGACCACGTCGAAGCCGCCGAAGGCCTGGGCGGCCAGCGCCGCCGCCGCGGCCGCGAGCGTCGAGGCCAGCCGCGCCTCGCCCAGCGAGAGAGCGAAGAACGTCAGCATCGCCGTGGCGAGGCCTGCCAGGGCCATGGCCGCCTCGAAGGCCGGAAAACGGGCGAGGAGCGGGCGGCCCTCGATCCAGCCGAAGCCGACGCCGGTCAGGTGACGGACAGCGTGCAGCCCGAGAGCGAGGGCGACGAGCAACAGGACGCCCGCGCCGACACCTTGCGCCAGGTCCAGCCACCCAAGGTCCTTGGCGCGCTGGCCGCGCACGACCCCCCAGGCCAGGAGACCGGCGCTCACGGCGACCAAAATCCAACCGGCCCAGGCGGGATAGGCCAGGACAGCGTCGCCGACGAGGTTGCCGTAGACCGCGTCCTCGGATCTCGGCGGCAAGGTGGAGGCGTTGGCAAGGGCCCGCGCCGGGCCAAGCACTTGGTCGCCCAGGCTCTGCACCGCACCCTTGTCCAGGGCCGCCACCGTCGAGCTCGGCGAGTGGTAGTCGAACTGACGGCCGATGAAGGCGAGATTGAGCCCGGGGACACGCGCCGCTCTGGCCACCGTGTAGTCGGTGTCGTTGGGCAGCTGCTTGTAGATGAAGACCGACAGGGAGTTGGCAAGTGGGCGCTTGGCCGAGGCGAGGAACAGCTTGACCGCCGGGCCATTGCCGGGCCCGGTCTCGAACATCTGAGCCCGGCCGCCGCCGCCACGGGTCTCCATGTTGATGACAAAACCCACGTGCCTGGCCGCCGGGTCGTCGGCGAAGAAGGCCTGAGCGCCCAAGAGGCCCGCCTCCTCGCCGTCGGTGATGATCAGAATCACGTCGCGCAGCGGCTGGCCGCCAGCCTCGATCGCCCGCGCGACCTCCAGCGCCGAGGCGACGCCGGCGGTGTCGTCAGCCGCTCCGGGGGAGCCCGGCACGGTGTCGTGGTGAGCCATGAGGGCCAGCGCCGGCAGGGTCGGATCGCGACCCCTGAGCACGCCGATGACATTGTCCACCTTCGCGCCACCGATCCAGCGTTCGCCCCAGTACGTATCGCCACGCACGCCCTCATCGCTCTGGACGCGTGGCGAGAGACCAAGCTCGGTCATGCGCCGCACGACATAGTCGCGCACCGCCGCGTTGGCTGGCGAACCCACGGGGTGGGGGACGGCCCCGATGACGGCGATGTCGCGCATCGCCCGTCCGGCCGAGAAATCCCCAAGCGCCGCGTTGGCCGGCGCCGGTGCTGGCGTGCGGGCCGAGGCGTAGAAAAGGGCGAATGCGGCGGCGAGGACGGCCAGGAGCGCGGCGATCCGCATCATGCTCCAGGACCTCTCGACCGTTGTCGCCGCAGCCGCAACATGCGCGATCGATCAGGCTGGCGCAATGCGCGGCGGCGCGGCTCACTCAAGGGCGTGGAAGGGCTCGTTCGGCGGCGCGCCGTTCTCATTCAGGATCGGCCTGGGGCTCGGTCGGTTGAACGGAGACCAGTGAGGGCGAGGCAGGATATAGCCCGGGGCCCAGTCGTCGTCTTCGTCGCACCACTGGCTCCAGTCCGGCTCCAGGCAGAGATCCTGGCAGAGTCGCTCGACGGTCTTGCGAAGGGGCTCGTCGGGGAGGACCTCGTAGGCGTCGTCCTCGCTCAGACGCTCAGAGAGCGCATCGAGGAGGGTCTCGGCGACGTCGGGGTCTCGGGTTTCGGCGAAGATGGCCTGCGCGACGCTGATTTCCACGGCGTCGCGATGTTGGCGCTCCTTCTGGCCCGCCTTTTCGATCGCCTCGCCCGTGATCAATTCAAGCCGGTGCAGGTCAACGATCTCTGCTTTGATCCTGCCGATCTCGTGGACGGTCTTGCCCTCCAGCGCGATGGTAAGGCGGATGGCGCGAGAGAGCTTGGCGAAAGCGCCGGCCGCCGTTTCGGGATCGTCTCCCTCCGGCGCCAGGACGCGATCGCGCAGCGCGCGGGCCAGCTCCATGCCCATCTCGGTGAGCTCTTGCAGCAGCTCGAGCCGCCGCTGCGCTTGGGCGATGACAGGATCTTCGGCGGTGTCGCAGGCGGCGTTGGACATGACGATAATCATTGCATAACGCAATTGCGCGTGTCAACGCATTTTGCAAATTGCTTTCTAAGCGCACCGCGCTGCCGTACAGGTTACCCCTTCAGATTGCGGTCCAGCAGATCGAAGAGCGCTGTCCAGTGCCGCTCAGCCGCGGCCGGATTGTGCACCGGCGTGTCGGCGGGAACCCAGCCGTGCAGCGCCCCCTCGTAGATCACCACGGTGTTGGTGACGCCGGCGGCGGTCAGGGCTTCGCGCAGGCGATCGGCCTGTTCGGGCGGAAAGCCCCCATCGTTGTCGGCCCCCGCCATGTAGACCTCAGCCTCGATCTTGGGCGCCAGAAGGTGAGGGCTATCCGGCTCATCGGTGGCGAGCCGGCCGCCGTGGAATCCGGCGCAGGCGGTCACTTTGTCTGGATAGGTCCCGGCCGCGCGCAGGGCCATGCCCGCGCCCATACAATAGCCAGTGGCGCCCACGGGGCCCGGTTTGGCGAGCGGCTGGGCCGCGATCCAGGCCAGGAAGGCGCCGGTGTCGCGCATCGACTTTTCCGGGTTTGTGGAAGGCATCAGCTTGGTGAACAGCTCCGCCCGCAGCGCCTCGTCGGTGAATACCTTCTTGGCGTCGATCTGCGGATAGTCGCCGGCGCGCCAGAACATGTCGGGGAGCAGTACGTAGTAGCCCCCGGCGGCGAGGCGCTCGGCCATCTCGAACAAGGCCGGCCGGATGGCGATGGCGTCCATGTAGAGAATCACCGCCGGCCACGGTCCCTGGCCCTCCGGCGTAAAGACGAAGGCGCGCGCATTCCCGTCGGGGGTAGGAATGGAGACTTCGGTCCCAGGCATCGGTTTCTCCTTCTTGCAGACGTCGGGCGCCTAACGCCTTACGAAGATTTCACGAAGATTTCCGCATCCAATGCCGCATCTGCGGGCCACTTCCCTTGTGAGCGGGTCCGCATGGGCGGCGTCCGGCAACGCTGAATGGAGACGAAAATGGGCGACTTTGCGGGGATGATCTGCGTGATCGTGTTCTGGGCCTTCCTGGCCGGCATAATCCTGGGTCCCAGGTATATGCGCTATCGCGAGCGTCAGCAGATGCAGGAGGTCTTGAAGACCGCCTACGAGAAGGGCCAGCCGGTGCCGCCGGAGCTGATCGCCGCCATGCAGAACAGTGTTTCACTTCCCGCGCCGATCGCCACCCGCGAAGGCGACCTGCGCCGCGGGATCGTGCTCATCTTCGCGGGCGTCGGCATCATGTTGCTGGGCCTGGGGATCGGCTGGGGCATCGTCAACGCCGGTGGCGACGAGGGCGGCTACATCGCCGGCGCGTCGATCGTGGGCGGTGGCGCGATTCCGGCCCTGATCGGCGTCGCCTTCCTGGTGCTGTGGGCCCTGGGGCGCAAATCGACCTCGGGTTCGCGTTAGGCCTGATCGACGTTTGGCCCTCGGGGAGGGGCCCCCAATGGTGGAAAGCGTCCGCGCCGCGAGGCACGACCTCGAGTTGGTCGCCCTGGCCGTCACTGGCGACCGGGCGGCCTTCGGCGAGTTGGTGCGCCGCCACGGCTCGGCCGTGCGCGCGCTGCTGAGAAGGATGGGGGCGGCGCCCGACCTCGCCGACGATCTGGCCCAGGACGCCTTCATGGCGGCCTTCGAGCAGATCGCCGAGTTCCGCGGGGAGGGGACCTTCCAGGCCTGGGTCAAGCGAATCGCGGCGCGGGCCTATGTCCGACGCTGGCGGAGGAGCGCTCGCGAAGCCCTGTCCGCCGAGCCTTCGGAAGCCTCCGCGCCGCCGCCCGATCATGCCGGCGCAATCGATCTCGACGCGGCGCTCGCTGGCCTGACCCCCGCCGAACGGATGTGCGTCTCGCTCTGCTACGGCGCCGGTCTTTCCCATGCGGAGGCCGCCGCCGCCTTGAATACGCCGCTTGGAACGGTCAAATCCCATGTCAAACGTGGTCTGGATAAACTCCGCGCCCGGCTCGCGCCGAGGACCGGAGACCTGGAGAACCGGGCGAATGGCTGACAGAACCTTCGAGATGGAACTCGAGCGTCTGTTCGGCGAGCAGACGGCCTTTCCCGACGCCGACCTCTTCGCCCTGAGGGTCGACTCGAGCCTCGACCGCGGCTGGACGCTCCGCAATCTCCTGATCGGCGGACTTGGCCTCGCCGGCGGCCTCCTCGCTTCGATCCAGATCATGGGCGCGGGCGTGTGGCCGAGGCTCCAGGAACTCGCCATGCGCTATGCGCCCAGCGTGCAGGTGCAGTGGACCGACGCCCACATGCTGCCCGGCGGCCTGGAGGTGAACGGCGAGGTGCTCTGGATGTCCGCGGCCCTGGCGGCGGTGGCCGTGGGCTTCGCCGTGACCCGGGCGATCCGCGAAATCTGACCGGGCCAGCCTCGGCTGGACCCACCCGCCGACTTGATCTAACTCGCCTCCTCGCAACCTGGCGCGATGAGGCTTCATGAAGACGGTCATCCTGGCGGGCGGGCTCGGTAGCCGCCTTGGCGAAGAGACCGCGACACGCCCCAAGCCGATGGTCGAGATCGGCGGCCGGCCGATCATCTGGCACATCATGAAGATCTACTCGGCCTATGGCCTCAACGACTTCATCATCTGCCTTGGCTACAAGGGCTATATGATCAAGGAGTATTTCTCCAATTATTTCCTGCACATGTCCGATGTGACCATCGACCTGACGCGCAACGGCATGGAGGTGCATCAGAACTACGCCGAGCCCTGGCGCATCACCCTCGTCGATACCGGCGCCGACACCATGACCGGCGGCCGGCTGAAGGCCATCCGGCCGTATCTCACCGAAGGCGAGACGTTCTGCTTCACCTACGGCGACGGCGTCGCCGCCATCGACATCACCGCCCTGACGGCCTTTCACGCCGCTCATGGCCGCCGCGCCACAATCACGGCGGTGGCTCCGCCAGGACGCTTCGGAGCCCTGGAATTCGATGGCGACAAGGTGACCAGTTTCCGCGAGAAGCCGGACGGTGACGGCGGACGGATCAACGGCGGCTTCTTCGTCGCCGATCCATCGGTGCTCGACCTCATCGAGGGGCCCGAGACTATTTGGGAGCGCGAGCCCATGGAGACGCTGGCCGCCGAGGGCGACCTCGTCGCCTATCGCCACGAGGGCTTCTGGGCCGCCATGGACACCTTGCGCGACAAGATCACCCTCGAGGAGATGTGGGCTCGCGGTGACGCGCCCTGGAAGGTCTGGTGAGCAGCGGCCCGCCCGTATTGAGCGGCGCGGGCGCGGAACGGCTGAGGGACGGCCCCTGGCGGGTCGTCGTAACCGGCGCCGGAGGCTGGCTCGGATTGGCGACCTTGGAGCTTCTGGCCGACCTGTTCGGCGAGCGGTTCGGAGATCGAGTCGTCTGCTTTGGCAGCCGGGCCCGCGCCCTCAGCCTGCGCGATGGCCTCGAAATCGCCCAGGCGCCGCTCGGGGACCTCGCCGATTTGCCACCGTTGCCAACTTTGGTGCTGCATCTCGCCTTTATTACCCAGGGCGCGGGCATGACGCTCGATGCGGAGGCCTATGTCGCCGCCAATCGGGCGCTCGCCGCGCAGGTGCTGTCCGCGCTCGACCGCATCGGGGCAGAGGCGGTGTTCCTGGCCTCGTCCGGCGCGGCGCATCTGGCCGATCGCGGCGGCGGACCGCAGTCCAAGGGTCTCTACGGCTGGATCAAGCGCCAGGACGAGTCGGCGTTCGCGGACTGGGCCGAGCGGCGTGGCGCGCGCGCTTCGATCGGCCGAATCTTCAATCTCTCGGGCCCCTACATCAACCGGCGGGCCACCTACGCCTTGGCGAGCTTCATTGCGGACGCCCTCGCCGGCCGGTCAGTGAGGGTTGGCGCCGGCGCCCCGGTCTGGCGTTCCTACGTCGCGATCTCGACGCTGATGAGCGTCGTCGCGGCTGCATTGACCGAGGGATCGGCCGGCGTCGCGACCTTCGAGACCGCTGGCGAGCGGGCCGTGGAGGTGGGCGAACTGGCCGGGATCGTGGCGGACCTGTTGGGCGCGCCCGGCGTGGAGCGGCTGGCGTTTGATCCCGAGTCGCCCGGCGACCGGTATCTCGGCGATGGGCGGGCGTTTTCCGCGTTGATGAGCACTCACGGCGTCGCCCCGATCGACCTTGCGATCCAGATCCATCAGACGGCGGCTTTCATGGCCGAGTATCCGGACGATCCACCTCGATAGTCCCGAGCGCCCGACGCGGCTCAGGCGCTGGTTCGCTGGTCCACGCGCCGAAGCTTCTCCATGACCGGCACCTCGCGTTCTTCGACGCGCTTGACGCCGTCACCGAGCGCCGTCTCGATCAGGCGGATGTCGCGGATCAGGCGGGTGATTCCGTTCGGTTCAAGCGAGGCGGCCTGATCGCTGCCCCACATGGCGCGGTCGAGCGTGACATGCCGTTCGACCATGCAGGCGCCGAGCGCGATGGTTGCGGCGCTGGTGGGGATGCCGGTCTCGTGACCCGAGTAGCCGATCGGCACGCCGTAACGCTCGCGCATCGTCGGTATGACCTTGAGGTTCAGCTCCCCGTATTGCGATGGATAGGCGCTGCAGGTGTGGAGGAGGATCAGGTTCTTCTTGCCAAGCACCTCGACCGCCCGGTCGACCTGCTCAATGGTGCTCATGCCGGTGGACAGGATGATCGGCTTGCCCGTGGCCCGGGTGTAGGCGAGCAAGGCGTCGTCGGTGAGGCTCGCCGAGGCGATCTTGTAGGCGGGCGGATCGAACCGCTCGATGAAATCGACGCTGGCCTCGTCCCAGCAGGAGGCGAACCAGACGATCCCCTTGTCCCTGCAGTGCGCGTCGATGGCCCGATAATCGACTTCGTCGAACTCCAGTCCCCGCTTTAGGTCGCCGTTGGTGGGACCGAAGGGGTTTTCCCGCTCGCGAGCCAGTTCCTCGGCCGTATACACCACGTCGACGGTGCGCTTCTGGAACTTGACCGCGTCGCAGCCGGCTTCGATGGCGACGTCGATCAGCCGGCGGCAGATGTCGAGATCGCCATTGTGGTTGATGCCGATCTCGGCGACCACGTAGCACGGCTCGCCTGGGCCCACCGCCTTGCCGGCGATCATCACGCGTTCCATACCAAGTCCTCCCAAATCTCGTGTCGCGCGTCCCGCGCCATGACAAGCCGCCTCTCAGGCCTGAGATCCCGCGACGACTCGCGGAGCCTCGACCCGGAGATGAGGCGCGGCGAGCGGGACGGCTGGCTCAAACTCGAAATTCACCCGCTCGCGCTCGACGGCCCACGGCCGGCGCTGCAGCTGGGTGTGGATGGCGCCGATGTACTCACCGAGCAGGCCCATGAAGATGAGCTGGAACGAGAAGCCGACGAAGCCGAAAATCACCAGCGGCGCCACACCGGCCTGGAATCGGTCCCAGAACAGCAGCTTGTAGATCAGCAGAGCCGCGCCAAGGCACATCGAGACGGCTGCACAGACGAGGCCCGCAAGGGTCATCAGGCGTAGCGGCGCCTTCGAATGGGTGACGAGCCCCACCAGCGCCATGTCAATCAAGGTGCCCAGGTTGTTCTTGGACTTGCCGCGCTTGCGCATGGGCTGGTCATAGGGAATGGCCTTGTAGGGAAAGCCCAACTCCGCGACCATGCCGCGAAAATAGGGCTCTGCGTCATCGAGAGCGATGACCTGGTCGACCACTTTTCGGTCGTACAAGCCGAAGCCAGTGTAGTTCTGGATGGTCTCGATCGAGGCGAGCTGTTCGAGCAGGCGATAGTAGCGCTTGCGCAGCGCGAACATCAGTGGGTTCTCGGCGCTGGAGCGCTTGATGCAGGCCACCATGGGCCAACCCTCTTCCCAGGCGGCGAGCAGGTCTGGGATCAGCTCCGGCGGATCCTGGAAATCGGCGACGAGGCCGATCACGGCGTCGCCGCGAGTCTGGGAGAGCGCGTACATCGGCGACCGAATCTGGCCAAAATTGCGCGTATTGACGATGACCTTGACGTTGCGGTCCTTGGCTGCGAGCCGTTTCAGGATCGCCACCGTACGGTCGGTGGAGGCATTGTCGATGAACAGATGTTCGTAACGATAGCCGCCAATCCGCGCCATGATCTCACGGACCCGCTCGTAGAGGGCCTCAACATTTTCCTCTTCGTTGTAACAAGCGGTAAGGATTGTAACTGACTTCATGGTTTTCGAACTTTATCCGCTATGGCCTTTGGAAGGCGAGGCGTCCCGTTGTCGCGGGCGAGTCAGAAAGACTGATTCTGTGAGTTCTGCGTCAGCGCCGATCCCATTGAAGGCCAGCCAAGGATACCATGAGTGGTGAAGCTCTCCGACTATGTCGCCGACTTTGTGGCCCGCCAGGGCGTCGATCACGTCTTCATGGTGCCGGGCGGCGGGGCGATGCATCTCAATGACTCGTTCTTCCACCACGACGGGCTGACCTGCGTCTCCAATCTGCATGAACAGGCCAGCGCGATGTGCGCCGAAACCTGGGCCAAGACGCGGGGCGCGCTGGGTTGCGCTCTGGTGACCACGGGCCCGGGCGGCACCAACACCATTACCGGTCTCGCTGGCGCCTGGCTCGATTCGACCCCGGTGCTGTTCGTCTCCGGCCAGGCGAAGCGCCCGGACCTCAAGGGCGACAGCGGCGTGCGTCAGATGGGAGCCCAGGAAGTGGACATCGTGTCTATCGTCCGGCCACTGACGAAATACGCCGAGACGGTGATGGATCCGGCCGATATCCGGTTTGTTCTGGAGAAAGCCGTTCACACGGCCCGTTCCGGCCGGCAGGGACCGGTGTGGGTCGATATCCCGCTCGACGTTCAAGCGGCGACCATCGAACCGGACTCGCTTGCGGGGTTCGCGGCCCCCGATCGGGCCCCCGCCGATCTGAGCGCCGATGTCGCAAGCCTGTTCGCCATGCTTTCGGTGGCGCAGCGGCCGGTGATCCTGGTCGGCAACGGCGTTCGTTTGGCCGGGGAGCGGGCGGTATCGGACATGCGCCGGCTCGTCGAGGCGCTGCAGGCGCCGGTGCTGGCCACCTGGCTGTCGATGGACCTCTTCGCCTTTGACGAGCCTTGCTACATCGGCAAGCCGGGCGCGGTGGCGCCGCGCGGGGTCAACTTCACGCTGCAGAACGCCGACCTGCTGCTGGTGCTGGGATCGCGACTCGATTTCTCGATCACCGGCTACGCCCCCGAACGCCTGGCGCGCGGGGCGAAGAAGATCATGGTCGACGTCGACGCCGCCGAGATCGGCAAGCTTGCGGCCTATGTCGATGTTCCGATCGTGGCCGACGCTGGCGATTTCCTGGCCGCGGTGGCGGCCGAGCTCAACGGCCGCGCCTGGCCGGACTGGAGCGCCTGGCTCGCGCGCTGCCAGGGTTGGAAGCGCCGCTGGCCGGTGGTCCTGCCCGAGTTCCTGGCCCCGGACCAGAAGGTGAGCGTCTACGCCCTGGCCGACGTGCTCTCCGAGGCCCTGCCGGAAGGCCATCTCATTGTCACCGGCAGCTCCGGCGCCGGTATCGAGATCTTCCAGCACGCCATCCGCCTGAAACGCGGCCAGCGCCTGCCATCCACCGCCGCGCTCGGCTCCATGGGCTATGGCCTGCCGGCGGCGATCGGCGCCTGTCTGGCGATGGGCGGCGCCGAGACCGTGGCTATCGACGGCGACGGCGGCCTGCAGATGAACGTGCAGGAGTTCGAGACCGTTCGCCGGCTCGACCTGCCGATCAAGTTCTTCATCCTTTCCAACGAGGGCTATTCCTCGATCCGCACCTCGCAGAACCGCTGGTTCGGCCGGCTCGGCGGGGCCGATCAGACGAGCGGCCTGACTTTGCCCGATCTCGGCAAGGTGGCGGCGGCCTACGGACTGCCCAGCGTGCGCATCGCCGACCAGAGCCGGCTGAAGGAAGAGGTCGAGGCCGTCCTGGCGATGCCGGGCCCCGTGGTGTGCGAGGTGGTCTGCATACCGGATGAGCAGCGGATTCCTTCGATGAGCTCAGCCCAACGCGCGGACGGCTTGCTCTATTCGAAGCCGATCGAAGATCTCTGGCCGTTCCTGCCGCGAGACGAGTTCCTGGCCAATATGATCGTCCCCCCGCTTGAGGAAACGTAAACAAACGTCTCGCGCGGAGCCGGCCGTCGCTTTCGTAAGGGCGGCCAGGCCGGCGACCGATATCGTGTGCTGGAGAGTCGACTGGGGCCGTCCCCTCCAGTTGACTTGGATTGGATGCGCAACCGTGCCAGAGGAGCCTCATTCAGCGGCGCGCCGGGTCGCTTCAGACCAGGAATTATCCTGCTCCCGCTGTGAGATCGAGACAATCACGCGTTACAAGAACGAGCGTATGACTTACCAAACCGACGTCTGCCCTGGCTGCGGCTCAACCGACTTCATTTCCCGGCCGGCGGTGATGGCGCCGTTCTTGGCTGCATACCTTTTTGACCAGCCGCCCGACGTCCACGGCTTGGGCGCCTGTGCTGCGTGCGGCCTGAGGTTTTACACAACCCGTTTTGACGACACCGAGATCGATCGGCTCTACACCGACTATCGCGACGAACGTTACCTCGCGATGCGTCGGCATTCTGAGCCTTGGTACACTCGCAAGGTCAACGAATACCTGTCTGGCGCAGGGATGGAGCCGCGCCAAGAGGTCTATCGGGCGGCGCTCGTGGGCCCTGCAGAGGCGAACTCTATCGGTTCGGTTCTCGACTACGGCGGCGACCGAGGTCAGATGATGGCGGGGGGGCCGGGCAGCGAATTCTATGTCTACGACATATCGGGCATCGAGCCTGCGCCCGGCGTGACAGCCATCCGCGACGAGGAAGACCTTGAGCGCAGGCAGTTCGATCTGGTCCTGCTTTGCGCCATTGTCGAACACTTTTCAGAACCGTTAGCGCAGCTCAAGCGGGTGGCCGAGCGTGTGAAGCCTGGCGGCCTTTTGTATATAGAGGTGCCCGAGGATTCGTTCTCGGTGGAGTCAATTCCGAGCGGCCGCTGGTACGTTGCTTACCTCCGGCGACTCGTCCGACACCCGCTATTGATGCTTGTTGTGGATTTTCTATCAACGGCGATCCGTTTGAAATTCCGAGTCATCCCCCCATTCGGGTTTGCAAAACAACACGAGCACCTGAACTATTTCGACGTCAGATCGCTTTCGCATTTGGTTTCTGCTTCAGGACTCACGCTTCTGAATTGTTCGATGTCTAGCGAAGGGTCGGTGGTCGCCATGTGTCGGAGGTCGGCCGCAGTTGATGTCAACCTTGGCGCGGACGAAGTCTCTCAAGCGGCGGCCAGCACTGTCGCCTAGCATTGAGCCTGTCGGACAGCTGCCGCCATACAGCGAAGTGCACGGAAGCGAGATAGTGGGTCGAATCGAAGAACTATTGCGACGCTGTGGCATGGGGACAATAACGCCATTTGGCGCGCCCTGGATGTCGTGGTGAACGGCTGTATTCTTTTCGACCTCGATGGTACGTTGATCGACAGCGTACCCTTGTGCGCTCAGCTGGTGAACGAGATGCTGGCGGCGCGCGGCGTCAGCCGCCGGGTGAGCGAGGCCGAGACGCGCCCCCTGGTCACCACGGGCGGCCGGCTGATGCTGGCGAAGCTGCTCGGCGAGGCGTGCGGCGATGTCGAGGCGGCGCTGGTCGAGTTCCGAGCGCGTTACGCCGCCCGGCCGACGGACCCGGCCTGCCTCTATCCCGGCGCGCGCGGGGCGCTGGCTGAGCTTCGCCGCGCCGGCTTCGGCCTCGCGGTGTGGTCGAACAAGCCGCAGGAACTGTGCTCCAAGGTGATCGCCGAACTGGGCCTCGCCGACCTTTTCGACGCCGTGGTGGGCTCAGGGCCGGCTGTGCCGCTTAAGCCGGACCTCACGGGCCTCGGCCTCGCACTTGGCGATACGCCGCGCGGCCGTTGTTGCTCGGTGGGCGACAGCGAACCCGACTGGCAGGTCGCCCAGGCGGCTAGCCTGCCACTCATCCTGATGACCTTCGGCTACGGTGACTACGACCGGGCCTGGCCGGGCGCGTCCCTCTGCGCCTCCTTCTCCGAGCTTCCCGGTGTCGTGGAGGCGCGACTTGCCGCCCGAGACGCCGCGTGAGGCCGGAGCCGGCACCCTATCCGGCCCTGACTGGGGTGGGCGCTGGGCGGCTGGCCGCGAGCGGCCTGCGCGTCGTCGTGGCTGGCGCCGGCGGCTGGCTGGGTCTGGCGACGCTGGAGATGCTGCATGGCCTGTTCGGCCCTGATTTCGCGGGGCGGATCGCCTGTTTCGGGTCCAACGCCCGCACCCTGGCGTTAAGGGGCGGCCTCGCCGTTCCGCAGCGGCCCCTGGCCGAGATCGGCGACCTTGCGCCAGCCCCCAGCCTCGTCCTGCACCTGGCCTATCTCACTCAGGAAAAGGCCGCGGCAATGTCGCCCGAGGCTTACGCGGACGCCAACCGAAGCATCTCACGACAGGTGTTGAACGCGCTCGGGCCGATCGGCGCATCCGGCGTGTTTCTGGCCTCGTCTGGCGCGGCCTACAAAGCGGAAGATCCCGGCGCGTCGGCTTCGATACGCCTCTACGGCGCGCTAAAAATGGAAGACGAAGCCGCCTTCGCCGACTGGGCCGAGAGGGCCAACGGACGCGCAGTCATCGGGCGGGTATTCAATCTCGCTGGCCCATACATCAACAAACAGTCGAGCTATGTGCTGGCTTGTTTCATCGCCGACGCCCTGGCGAAACGTCCGATGGAGATACGGGCCGCCAAGCCGGTCTGGCGATCCTACGTGGCGATCTCGGAGCTGATGAGCGTTGTGTTTGGGGCTTTGACCGAATCGAGCGGCGGCGTCATCAGGTTCGACACGGCTGGCGAAGCCGTATACGAGGTCGGTGAGATCGCCGATGCGGTGGCCGACGCCTTGGGCGCGCCCCGAGTGGCGCATCGTCCGCCGCCGAGCGGGGAGATCGAGGACCGCTATGTCGGCGATGGAAAGGTTTATGCGTCACTGCGCCATCGTTTCGACGTCGAGCCCGTCGCATTTTCCGAACAGATCAGGCAAACGGCCCGCTCGATGGCCGACGCCGGGCTTTCAACGAGATGAGATCCACTGACGTGCCGTTCGCCTTCGCTCGCCTCATTCGCGCCGTATCGACGATAGGTCTCGCCGGCCTGACCTGTCTGGTTCTCGCCTCGCCGGCGCCCGCCCAGACCTACACGGGCGTCGGCCAGACGCCGCCATATGGCCAGAGCCCCTATGGAAATTCCACGGGTGACACCAATCCGTCCTCGCTCTCGGGCGCCGACCAAGGCCAGTTCGGGTCTTCTTCGCTTCAAGGGCAGTACGGTGGGACCGGACAGAATAACGCCCAGAGCCAGCCTAACGGTCAGGGGGGCTTCACGCCTTTTACTCTGCCGAGCACGGGGACCCAGTCGACGCAGTCGCTGTCGCCTTTGAACGGCGCGCCCGGCGCCACGGCGACGCAGCAACCTCTTTACGCACGGCCGGGCGCGCTACCGGGACAGTTCGAGCTTTTCACTCGTCCGCCGCCTGAGCCTGGCGAGTTCGAGAAGTTCGTCAAAGACAAGCTCGGCCGCGAGCTGCCGCGATTCGGTGAGAATCTGATCTTGCAGGGTTCGAAGGGCTTCGTGTCGCCACCGAACGCCACCGTGCCGCCAGACTATCGGCTAAACCCCGGCGACGTGCTGCAGATCGGCGTGACCGGTTCGGTCGAGTCCAACCTGCAACTCACCATCGACGATGACGGAAGAGTATTCATTCCCCGGGTCGGCTCGGTCAGTGTCGCCGGGGTCCGCTACGGCGATCTGCAGGCGGCGCTCACGCGGCGTTTCCAGGAGCAATTCAGGAACGTGACCTTGTCGGTGGCGATTGCCCGCCTTCACGGTCTGACGGTCTACGTCACCGGCTACGCCGTGAGCCCCGGGGCTTACACGGTGAGCAGTCTCTCGACCATGGCCGATGCCATCCTGGCGGCCGGAGGGCCGACGGCGGGCGGCAGCTTCCGCAACATCGAGCTGCGCCGCGGCGGCCAGGTGGTCTCCCAACTGGACCTGTACGATCTGCTGCTGAGCGGCGACAAGAGTCACGACGCCGTGCTGCAGAACGAGGATGTGCTCAACATCGCCCCAGCCGGTCCCGAGGTGGCGGTCACCGGGAGTGTCAACTCCGAGGCGATCTACGAGGCCAAGCCTGGTGAGACACTCGGCGACGTGATCCGCTACGCCGGTGGATTCAACTCACTGGCTGACCCCTCGCGGATTGTGGTGCAGCGGCTCGCGGATCTGGACAAGGGCGGTTCGCAGCAACTGGCTTATGACGCGGCCCTGAAGTTTCCCGCGGAGGGAGGCGATATCGTCCGCGTCCTGTCCCAGGGCCAGATCGCCCGCCCCGAAGAACGTCAGGCCATCCTCGCCACCATCGAGGGCGAAGTGGATCGTCCCGGCCGCTATTTCCTGCGCCCAGGCGCCACTCTCGGCGACCTCCTGAACGCGGCGGGCGGACTGACCGGCGGCGCCTTTGTCTATGGCGCGGATCTGACGCGCGAGTCCGTGCAGCGGCAGCAGGAGAAGAGCTTCGAGCGCGCCATAACCGAGCTGCAGTTCGCGGCTGCGACAGCGCCACTCACGGCGCTCGGCGCCACTGACGCCGCCACAGCTACGGCGCGGCAAACCGCCGTCAACAATGTCGTCGATGAGCTCAAGCAGCAGAAACCGGACGGCCGTTTCGTCATGCCCATCCCCTATGGCGCGTCCGCTCTCGAGGGTGACGTGCTGCTAGAAAACTTTGACCACATCTACATTCCGCCGCGGCCCAAGACCGTCGGCGTGTTCGGCTCGGTCTACCAGGCGGCCTCATTCCAGTACGCGGAAAACACCCGCATCGGTGACTATTTGAAACTGGCCGGCGGCGCACGGCGTCACGTCTCGGATTGTGGCCAGATATTTGTGGTGCGGGCCAACGGCTCGGTGTTGTCCGCCGCACAGGTTCACGACTTCGAGGACAAGCCGGCCTATCCGGGCGACGTGATCTATGTTCCGGTGAAGACGGGCCCGAGCTCCTGGGAAAAGATCGAGAAGATCGCCACTATCGTCGGCCAACTGGGTGCGACGGCGGCGGTCATCGGCATCCTGGCGGCGCAATGACTCGACCGCCGTCCCTGATCGATTGGGTGCTGGATCGCCCCTGGTTCCGCGACGCCTGGCGGCGCAGGTTGACCTTTTTTGTCGCCGCGGTGGTTGCGGGTCTGCTGGCCCTGTTTCCCCGGCCCTACACGGCCGAGGCGGAGCTCCTGCCTCAGGAGTCCAATGGGGGACTCAGCTCGGTCCTGGCGTCGGAAGCCAGCGGCGCCCTGCTCAACCTCTCGGTCCTCACTGGCGCGCGCACCTCAATCGATCAGGACCTCACCATCGCACGCAACCATGCGGTGATGGAGAAGGCGGTCGCCAAACTGAATCTGGTCGGCAAGCCTGGCTACCCTGATGAACAGACGGCCGAGTCCAAGCTCGCCAAGAGGATTTCCATCGTCGCCATTCGGGGCAGCATCATCCAGATTCAGGCGAAGGGCCATGATCGGGAGTGGCTGAAAAACGCCGTGGCGGCGGTGACTGAGGCAACGCGGGAACGCCTTGCGGAGATCAGTCTGCAACAGGCGGCGCAGAAGCGGGAGGTGACGGTCAACCGCCTGCAGGACGCCAGCGTACGCCTGGCCAAGGCCCAGGATGCGCTCAATCAATACCGCCTGTCGAAGCGGCTGCCGGCGCCAGAGCTTCAGCTCGGGACGGGCGTCGGCAATCTAGCCGGCCTGCAGGGCCAACTTGAGGCCAAGGAGGTTGAGCTACAGACGTTGTCGCAGGTCGCTACGCCCAACAACATCCAGATGAAGGTGGTCCAGGCGGACATCGATAGTCTGCGCGGCCAGATCGCCCAAGCCCAGAAGACTTCCGGCGGGGCCCTGGCGGGCGTCGCCGTCGCCAACACCGAGTACTATAATCGCGTGCGCGACGTAAACGTCGCCCAACTGCTTTACCAGGTGTACAGTCGCTACATGGATGAGCTGACGATCGATGAGATGTCGGCCAATCAGAGCCTTGAAGTTGTCGAGCCACCGTTCGTCAAACCCCAAAGGCAGTACAATATGATCTTCCTCGGATTCCTGGGCTTGATTGTTTGTCTCGCCGTGGGGGCCGAATATTACATGATGGGCGGTCGGGGCCCGCGCGTGGGCTAGGTATGAGCGGGCCAATTGAAATCTCGGTTGTCATCCCGTGCCTGAATGAAGCCGAAAACGTCGAAGCGATCGCCGCGGCGGTAAAGGCCGAACTGGCCAACGCCGGCGTGGCCTCGTACGAGATCATCTTCATCGACAACGGCTCGACCGACGGCACTATCGAGCTCATCAAGACCTTGTGCGCTGCGGATCTCGCCGTGCGTCTGATCGTCAACACGCGAAACTATGGTCAGAAACGCTCGCCGACCTATGCGATCTACCAGACATCAGGGGCGGCAGTGATCGGCATCTGCGCGGACTTTCAGGATCCGCCGGAGATGATCGGGCAGTTCATCGATCGCTGGCGGGCGGGAGCCAAGATCATTCTGGGTGCGCGCGCGTCCGAGAAAATGTCCGTGGGGATGCGTCTGTTTCGCCTCTTGGGCTACGGATTCCTCGCCCGCTTCAGTGACTATCGCGTCCTGCCAAACGTTACCGGCTTTGGGCTATACGATCGGACGGTGGTGGATTGCCTTAAGCAATGGCGCGATCCCGAGCCGTTCTTCCGTGGCATGCTGGTCGAGAGCGGCTTCGGCCTGGAAATCATCCCCCATGCGCGTCCGCCGAGGGCCGCGGGGCGCTCCAAGAACAGCTTCTTCGCCATGATCGACTTCGGCCTGTCGGGCGTGGCCAGCGCTTCATCCCAGCTGATGCGCGCCCCCCTCTACCTGGCCCCGTTCGTCTTTGCCGCCACGGCTCTGGTGCTGGTTGTCGGGATTTGGCTGACTGTCGTCGGTCGCGGGTCTTGGACGCCGTTCCTTGTCGCCCTGGGCGGCGCCTGCTTTGGCGCGAACCTGGTCTTCCTCGGTTTGATGGGCGAGCAGGTGCGGCTTATCGCCAAGACCGTACGAGGGGAGCCGCTTGTGGTGGAACGGGAGCGAGTCAATTTTCCGGCCGCTCGCTAGCAAGCTCCACGTTCTCGCCGCATCGAGCAGAACGCGCAGCGCTGAACTCTGGCGCTACTCCTTTGTGGGCGCGATCAACACAGCCTTCGGCTACGGACTCTATGCGCTGTTGGTTTTTCTGGGCCTCAACCTTTTTGTCGCACAGATCCTGGCGCATGTTTCTGGCTCGACGTTCAACTACTTCATGTTCCGGCGCCATGTGTTCCGCCATCACGAACATCCGTTCGGCCGCTACATTCTGGCCTACGCCTTGAATTATCTGATGGGTGTAACCTGCTTGGCGGCCGTACACAGCTTCATAAAATCACCCTACCTGGCTGGACTGGGCTCCTTGATAATAACAGCAAGTATTAACTACTTTATACTTAAGAAATTTGTGTTTCAAACGCAAAGTACAAGAACATCATGATCGCGTTTATCAAGCGCATCGGCTATTCAAGGCTGATAGAAATCGGCTTGTTAGCAGTGATATTATATAGCGTTACATGGTCTTATAGATTCTTTCAGATATATGGATATCTGCCACAACCATATTTTTTCGACACCAACGACACGTTTATGGATTGGATAAACGTCGCTCAGTGGTCACATGTCCCGGGCACGTATGATCAATTTGAATCTGTATATCCGCCCCTATCGTTTGCGTTTCTTAGATTCTTTAGTCCTGCGTCATGTTACGTCTATGACAAATTTTATGCGCGGGAATGTGACTGGATGTTCCCATGGGTCATGGGTTTCTTCTATATTTTGAACGCGTTTCTTGCTTTTAAGTGCTACTTTAAGAATGACCGAAAAACCGCGTGGATTCGCACAATTGCGTTGGTGCTTGGTTTGCCAATGTTATTCGGCGTCGAACGAGGTCAACTCATAATTCCAACCTTCACCGCCTTTATTCTGGCGCACGGAAATATTCTGCGCTCAGCT
>Ga0302311_10000525_pt1 | contig 47835 bp, 42 predicted proteins | sample III_Palsa_N1_3_FD_200449 | JGI IMG/M metagenome (GOLD analysis project Ga0302311, IMG submission 200449) | Peat permafrost microbial communities from Stordalen Mire near Abisko, Sweden - III_Palsa_N1_3 | ecosystem: Environmental > Terrestrial > Soil > Palsa > Peat permafrost | place: Sweden... | reverse complement strand
ACGCCATCGACGACAAGGACGTCAAAGCCATCGTCTTCCGCCTGTCCTCGCCTGGCGGTTCGGACACCGCCTCGGAGGAGATTCTCTCGGCGGTGCGCGCAGCCAAGGCGGCCGGCAAGCCGGTGGTGGTCAGCATGGGCGACTACGGCGCCTCGGGCGGCTACTGGGTCTCGTCGCAAGCCACCGAGATCGTCGCCGAGCCGTCGACCCTGACCGGCTCGATCGGTGTGTTCGGCGGCAAGTTCGCGATCGGCCCGGCGCTGGCCAAGTTCGGCGTCGATGTGCGTGGCCTGAAGGTCGGCGGCGACTACGCCGACGCGTTCGGCGCCGGCGCGCCGATGACGGCGACGCAGCGCGCGGCGTTCAGCGCCTGGATGGACCGCATCTACAACGGCTTCGTCGCCCGCGTGGCCGAGGGGCGCAAGATGACGACGCAGCAGGTCGACGCCATCGCCAAGGGCCACGTCTGGACCGGCGCCCAGGCCAAGGGGCTCGGCCTGGTCGACTCGCTCGGCGGCTTCCCGCAGGCGATCGAGCGGGCCAAGGCGCTGGCCCATATCAACGGCCGGGCGCGGCTGAAGTTGTTCACCGCGGCGCCCAACCCGTTCGCCGCCCTCGCGCGGCTGTTCGGCGCCAGCGCCGATAGCGCTCGGCTGATGACCGCGGCGAGCGAACTCGCGCACGATCCCGAGGCTCAGGCGGTGCTGCAGAGCCTGCACGACGCGCGTCTGCGGCAACAAGGCGCTACGGTGCTTGCGCCGACGCTCCCATCCAACGGAGGCTGAGCTAGCCGCGCGGTTTTTGTCCGCCACGTATGCGGCGGCCGCGTGACTGTTGCGCAATCGAACCACATTCCGTGAAATTCGACCCCGGCCTGTTTCACCAACGTGACACAAATTCAATTGTCGCTAAGGTTTAGCTGGCGGATCGGTGCGGCCGATCGGCGCAGTGGGTTCATGGTGGGGGGTCTTCATGAAAGTCCGTAGGGCATTTTTCGCGACGACATCGCTTTGCACAGGCCTCTTGCTCGCGACATTGGCGGCTCCGGCCGTAGCCGCCGATCAGAGTACGCCGCCGGATCAACCGGCCCCGGCCGCTCAACCTGGCCCTGGCGCGTCGCCGCCAGCGACCTCCGCCAGTTCCACGCCGACCAGCAGCCCGAACCCCAACACCAATGTCGGCGAGCTCGTGGTCACCGGCTCCCGCATCAAGACCACCACCTACAGCAGTCCGGCGCCTCTGTCGGTGATCACCGGCGAGCAGGCCGAGCTGATAGGCGCCGTCGACACCAGCCAGATCCTGCAGCTGTCGACGGTTGCGGCCAACGCGGTGCAGATCAACAACTTCTTCACCGGCTTCGTGACGACGGGCGGCCCGGGGGCCAACACCCTCTCGCTGCGCGGTCTCGGCGTGGATCGGACGCTCTTCCTGCTCAACGGTCAGCGCCTCGGCCCGGCGGGCGTCGGCGGCACAGTCGGCCCGTTCGACCTCAATGTGCTTCCCGCGTCGATCATCGACCACATCGACATCCTGAAGGACGGGGCTTCGTCGATCTACGGCTCGGACGCCGTGGCCGGCGTGGTCAACGTGGTCACCAAGACCAATCAGGATGGCGTCGATCTCCACGCCTACGGAAACCCGTCGCAGGACGGCGGGGGCAACACATATCAAATCGACGGCAGCTTCGGTAAGACCTTCGACAAGGGCTACTTCTCCGCCGCGTTCGACTACTACCGCCAGGACCAACTCAAGATCGGCGACCGCTCCTACTTGGATTGCGCCCAGGATCGGGTGCACGACGTAACCACCGGCGCGCCGGCCGACCTGATCGATCCGGCCACCGGACAGTCGAAGTGCGAGAACTTCAATCCGTCCAACGGGATCGTCGACCTCGGGCTGCCCGGCTTCCAGGAATTCATCAGCAACCCCGCGGCGGTCGCGGGCGGCGGTCTTGCCGGATTCGACGTTAATGGATTTTCCGCCGTCGGCCTGCCGATCTGCGACTTTGGCGGCGCCCAGGTCTATTGCGGCAATGCGCCTCCGGGATCGCCGATCGACAGGGCGGCGACCCGCGCTTCGGCGGCGCTCGAGCCGTCGGACTCTCCGGTGCTGCGCAACGCGACAGCGATCTCTCCGGTCAGCCGCTACACCGTCACGCTGTTCGGCGGCTATGACCTGACACCCCATGCACAGCTGTACGGATCCTTCCTGTTCAACCAGCGCGATTCGTCGCAGGAGGGCGCGGCGCAGTTCTTCGTCGTCCCGCTGAATCCCGCCAATCCGTTCAACACCGCGCTTGGCGCCAATCCAGTCACCGGGTGCCAGGGCTTCTGTTTCCCGGTGCCGATCCTGTTCACGCCGGAGCCTTTGACCCAGACGGTCGACTACGCACGCGGCGTCGGCGGCGTGAAGGGCGACCTGCCAAACTGGCGGTCGCTGCAGAACTGGACCTACGACGTCTACGGGCAGTTCAGCCACGACTGGGCGACCTACAGCGACGTCATCGCCCTCGCGGACCGGGTGCAGGCTACCGCTGGCTCGTCCGACCCCAGCGGCTGCGACGTCAACAATACCAACCTGGGCACACCGGCCATGGCCACGCTCGAGCCCGGCGTCGCCTGCGTGCCGGTGAACTACATCCAGGCGGCCGCGACCGGTCAGTTCACCCCGGCCGAGCGGGCGTTCCTGTATAAGAAAGAGTACGGCAGCACGACCTACGACCAGGACTACATCGAAGGTTCCGCGACCGGCGACCTCTTCCAACTGCCTGCCGGCCCGCTCGGCGCCGCCGTCGGCTTCCAGCTGCGGCGCGAGGCGATCGACGACGTGCCTGGACCGGACTTCCAAGACCAGAACGCCTACCACGTCACGACGGTCGGCATCACCAAGGGCTCCCAGAACGTCGAGGAAGGCTACGGCGAGTTGAGCATCCCGGTCATCAAGGACAAGCCGTTCTTCTATAGCCTCAACGTCGACCTCTCCGGCCGCTACTCCAACTACTCCGAAGTCGGCGGCACCTTCACCTACAAGGGCACGTTCGACTGGAAGGTGACCGATTGGCTCGCCGTCCGCGGCACCTACGGCACCGCCTTCCGCGCGCCGGCGCTGTACGAGCTGTTCCTGGCGGACCAGACCAGCTTCCTCGGGGAGCTCGGTCTCGATCCCTGCATCAACTACCTCACGCAACCGGGCCTGTCGCAGGTCGTCAGGAACAACTGCGGCAACCCCAACGTTCCGGCCAACCTGGGCGGCGGCGCGGTGAACCCGGCTTATAACGGCAGCGGCACGGACGCCACGGTCCTGACCGGCGGCGGCGCTGGACACCTGAAGCCCGAGACGTCTCTCGCCGACACCATCGGCATCGTGCTCACACCAAGATGGCGCGACATGGACCTCAGCATCGCCGTCGACTACTACAACTACGACATCATCAACCAGATTCAGCAGTTCGGCGCCGCGAACATCGTGAACGCCTGCTATTCGGCGCAAGACTTCCCGAACAATCCGTTCTGCTCGCTGATCGAGCGCAACGCGCCGGGCGCGGCGACCGACCCCTCCAACGTTGCGCTGGTCCACGACGATTACATCAATATAGCCAAGCAGGTCGACCAGGGGTTGGACGTCGACATCCGCTATCGGACGCCGCTACCCTATGGCGTCAAGCTGACCATCGAAAGCAGCCTCGCTTGGACGTTCTTCACCAGCCAGAATCTGCTCGGCACCGCGGTCGCCACCAACCTCGGCAGTATCGGGACGCCGAAGTGGGTCGGCAACGTAGACTGGAGGTTTGACAAGGGACCGTGGACGTTCAACTGGTACCTCTACATGATCGACTCTGGTAACGACAATCCGTTCATCGGCGACCCGACCATCACAAACTACAACCAGACAGGCGAAAGCGTGATTGGCAACTACACAGCGCCGTTCTATACCTTGAGCAACGTCGCCATTCGTCGGAAGTTCGACAAGTTCACGGTCGAGTTCGGTGTGAAGAACCTGTTCGGCCAGAACCCGCCGCAGATTTCCGTGGACGACCCGATCCAGAACCGCCTCGGCAATGTGCCGCTGGCTTCGCAGTACGATCTGATCGGCCGGTCGTTCTACTTCGACGTCGACGCCCGCTTCTAGCGTCTGGCGCGCCGCCGTCTTCCGTCCAGTCGAAGGCGGCGGCGTAACGATCGAACGACAACAGGCCTCGCTGCGTATGGAGTAAACCTCGTGCGTTCACTGACGTCCCTGCTGGCCGGCTTTGCAGCCGGCCTCGCCTTGGCGCATGCGGCGTGGGCGGCCCCAACGCCGCCTTCGGCCAAGGACCTAACCCGCGCGCCGTCGATCCAGAGCGTCTCGATCTCGCCGGACGGCAAGCATATCGCCGCCCTCAGCTCGCCCGACGGCGAGGTGGTCGACGTGGTGGTGTGGAGCACGGACAACCTGGCCGCGCCGCCGACGCGGGTGCGCTCGAAGCTGATGCGCTTCCTGGGCGTTCGCTTCCTCAAGAGCGACCGCCTGCTGGTGACGGCGGTCCAGCCGGCCGCGGTGGAGGGGGAGCGGCTGAACCTGGTCAAATCCTACGTGACCGATCTCGAAGGCAAGTCGTTCAACCCGTTTCTGCCGGTCCATGATGTGGGATCGCAGATGGCCGACAGCTACAATCAGATCGTCGAGAGCGAACTTGTCTCGACCCTGCCGATGGATCCCCGGCATGTCTTGGTTGAGGATCACCGCCTGGGCTCCGACGGCGACATCTTCCGCGTCGATACCTACACCATGTCGGCCGAGCGGGTGATGAAAGGCTCGGAGAAGTATTTCGCCTACCAGGTCGATCTGAAGGGCGAACTCAGGGCGCGGCAGTTCGCTGACTTCGACAACGGCAAGATTTTCATTGCTCAGCAGCTTCGGGACCCCGACAGCGGGCAGTGGGTGGAGCTGTTCCGCTCCTATGCCAAGGACCGGTCGATCACGACCATCATCGGCTTCACGTCGGACCCGCACGTGATCCTGATATCGTCGCCCGAAGGCGGCGACAAGGTCGGCATCTACGAATACGACATCAAGCAGCGCAAGGTGATCGAGCCGGCGTTCCAGCACAAGCTGTTCGAGGCGCAGCCGGCCCTGATCATCTCGACCGGGGCGAAGGACTATGGTCGCCCGCTCGGCTTCTACTACGACGCGGAGACCACCCGGACCTATTGGCTCGACGATCACATCGCGGCGCTCGCAAAGGCCGCTGACCAGGCCCTCGGGGCTGCGACGGTGAATGTCGACTGGACCGACCCGGGCACCGGATTGAAGGCGACGATCCCTGTCGAATCCGGCTCGAGCGTGAGCTTCCTCAGCTGGTCCGACGACATGAAGTACGTGCTGCTCGAGAAGTCCGGGCCCCGCCAACCGCCAGAGTACTACCTCCTCAGCGACGGCAAGCTGTCTCTGCTCGGCAAGGCGCGGCCGTGGATCGACACCGCCGCGCTGGGGGACACTCGGCTAGTGGAATATCCCGCCCGCGACGGCCTGATGATTCCCGCCTTCCTGACCCTGCCGCCCAGCTCGTTCGGTCCCGGCCCATACCCGACCCTGATCGAGCCTCACGGCGGGCCGTGGGCCCGGGACGAGATGGAATGGGATCTGACGGGCTGGATTCAATACTTCGCCTCGCGCGGCTACGCGGTGCTGCAGCCACAGTTCCGCGGCTCGGAAGGGTGGGGGCAGAAGCTCTGGCGCGCCGGCGACGGCGAGTGGGGCCAGAAGATGCAGGACGACAAGGACGACGGGGTAAAGTGGCTGATCGACCAGAAGATCGCCGATCCCAAGCGGGCCGCCATGTTCGGCTATTCCTACGGCGGCTACGCCGCGCTCGCGGCCAGCATCCGGCCGAACGGGCTCTACCAGTGCGTCATCTCAGGCGCGGGCGCCGGCGACCTGGGCGAGATATCGCGGGCTACCTTCGACAACCGCTTCCAGCGTGAGTTTCAGCATCCGACCATCGCCGGCCTCGACGCCCTGGCGCACGCCAAGGAAGCGCAGATCCCGGTGCTGCTCTATCACGGCGATCGCGACCAGACGGTCGACATCGAGCAGTCGCGCAAGTTCGCGGCCGCGCTGCGCGGCGCGGGCAAGCCGGTCAAGCTGGTGGAGATCAAGGACATGGGCCACCAGTACATCTACATGACCCCACCGATGATGCAGGAACAACTCGACATCGTCGACGCCTTCCTGAAGACCGACTGCAAGCCCGGCGGGCTTTGATCGGCTACTTGCTCGCCACCGCCGGCTGGCCGGCGCTGAACACCGGTCCGCCCTGGTAGCTGAACAGGATCAGGTGGTCCTGGTTGTCGACGAACACCCGGTGCGCATGCAGGAAATCTTCGCCATCGCGGTGCTGCTCACATGGGAGGGGGTGATGCTGCCCGTCTCGGTGACGCTCTCGCCGCGCATGATGTTGACCACCTGAATATTCACGTGGGCGATCTTCTCGTCTCCGAGGGCGAAGCTGTCGAAGCGTCCGATCCAGCTCTCCTCTGGCTTGGGTCCGGCGCCGCGCACGGGATCGACCTGGACGTTGGCCCCGGATCGAGTGACGCCGCTGGCGGCCGCGGCGGACGTATCGATGATCGACGCCTCGGCGCCGCTGTCCAACTCAGCCAGCACCGGTCTGGCGTTGATCAGCCTTTGGTCTGGATGTGGGGCTGGTCGCGCCGCCACGGCAGCAACTCGGCCTGCGAATAGGCAGCGCCCCAATAGACCAGCTGCGGCGCCGCGCAGCCGCGCGGCTCGAACATCCGGATCGCGTTGTGGACAAGGTCGAACTCGATATCCGCTCTTGGAGAGCACGTCATCGCCAATGACCACGCCGACTTCCGACGTCCGATGTTGGTCACCAGCGACGGCGAAATCGATGCTCGCCTTGCTCAGGTCGCCGAACTTCAGCTGGTCGACATGGGCCCAGTACACCTGGGTGCTGCCGCCGACGCAGTGGGCGCGCCAGCCGGTCGCTTCGACGGTGGGCAGGCCCAGGCGCCGGGCTTCATAGGCGGTGATCATGCTGAAGTCCGAGCCGGTATCCAGCTCTACCTTGACCGGATGGCCGTTGATTGAGCCGTCGACGACCGGCGCGTAGCTGTTCGGATCGAGCTTGAACTCGGCGATCTGCGACAGCTTGCACTCGGCGCTGGCCAGCGCCGGCGCAGCCAGCATAGCGGCGGCGATGGCCGCGCCCGCGACCCTCCTCATGTGACCATATCGACGCCGCTACCCGAACTGACTTTGCCGGCCGGGCGTTGGGTTGCGCAAGTCCCGGCTGGCGGCTCCGGGCAAAGAAAAAGGGCGGCCCGCTTGCGCAGGCCGCCCCATTCCAGAGTCGATGTCCGTGTCGGCCTAGAACTTCGCCGTGCCGGAGATGAAGAGTTGCCGGCCCAGTAGGTCGTAGGTCGGGTAGGTGTTCGGCGAGCCGGTGCCAGAAATGTTCTGGCTGACCAGCGGCGGGTCCTGGTCGAGGATGTTGTTGATGCCCGCACGAACCGTGAAGTTCTGGCTGATCCGCCAAGCGCCGGAGAGGTCGAGGTAGCTGCGCGACCCCAGCGCATTGTCGGGCCCGTCGAAGCCGCCCGGCAGGCCAGGGCCGCCGAGACCGGCTTGTGTCGAGTTGGAGTCCAGCGTGGTGCCGGTCATGTAGCGCCACTGTAGCGAGGCCAGGACGTTCCAGGGCGTATTCCAGGTGACCCGGAACGTGTGCCGCCAGACCGGGTTGTCGGTTTCGCAGGTCGGTCCGAACAGGCCGGCGCAGTTGTATTCCGGCTGGCCCTTCAGCGGCTGGGTCTTGTCGCTCAGTAGGTAGGTGCCGTCGAAGTGGAACGACACCGAGCCCATGCCGGCCGCGCCGACATCTTCGAGCGCAAGGCGATAGTCGCCTTGGAAGTCGAGGCCGGACGTCTCGGCCACGGCCACGTTCTGGTTGGTGCCGACGATGTAGCCGCCGCCAGCGATCGTTGTGCCGAACAGGAAGCCGAGCGGCGTGCGCTTGATGTTGCCGCAGAAGGTGGGATCGCCGGTAGCGATGCAGTTGTCGAGCGACGTGGTCAGTGGGACGTTACCGATCTCGCCGTTAATCGTGATGTCGAAGTAGTCGATGCTGCCAGTGAAGCCGTGGAGGAAGCTCGGCGTCACCGTCGCGCCGATCGAATAGGTGTCCGCGACTTCGGGCGCCAGGGTCGGGTTGCCGCCCTGCAACACCGCGCACTGGCCGGCGGGGCACTGGATGATGGTGTTCGTCGAACCGCCGTTGCCGTACTCGGCCGCCGTGACGCCAGTGCGCATGCACTGGGCCAGCGTGGCCGTGGCAGGCGTGGCGCCCACTGGAGCGCAGGGGTCGACCGAGACCTCACTGGTGTTGGTCACCGACTGCGGCGTGAACGCTTCCAGAATGCTCGCCGCCCGGATCGCCCGGTCGTAGGAGGCGCGGAAGCGGATGTCCGGGACCGGCGCCCACTCGCCGCCGACCTTATAGGTGCTGACGCCGCCGCTGGTGGAGTAATCCGAGTAGCGGTAGCCGCCTTCGAGGCTCAGGTCCTCGAAGAAGGGCTTATTCTGAACGATCGGGATCCGAGCTTCGAAGTATTCTTCCTGCACCGAGATGGCGTTGTTCACCGCCACCGAAGCGCCGGAGAAGCCGGAGAGGTCGCCTGACAGTTCGGCCTGGTCGGGGTCGAAAATCAGGTGATCCCAGCGGTGCTGGGTGCCGATCGAAACGCCAACACCGTTATCGGCCCACGGCGACTTGATGCCGTACTTCCCGAGGTCGCCAGTGACGTACCCTTCGAAGATCTCTTCCTCGACGGTGCCGTGCGACGTGCCGCTCTCGTTGAGCGAGGCGACCTGCGCCGGCGTGACACCACCTTGATTGAAGATGTTGTAGGGGACGCAGGCCGCGTTGCCGCTCAGGCAGACCGGCGCGGCGGCGGTGCCGCCGACCAGCAAGGCGTCCTGGATGCCGGCGAGGCTGAGGTAGTTGCCGTTCGAGTTGAACAGGCTGGTATAATAGTACGAACCGTAGGCGTCGTAGTGCCAGGCATCGGCGAAGTCGCCCTTCATCCCGAGCACGATCCGGTAGTTGTTGTGCTCGTAGTCCGCCGTGCGCCCGCCGCCTTCGATGTTGCGGCGGCCGATGTTGAGGTCGACCTGGTTGGCGGGGTTGGTCTGAACGCCGGTGATTTGGGCGCCCGTACAACCGATCGCCGCCGCTTCCTGCGCGCTGAGGAGCGGGTTGCCGCAGTTGACGAAGAAGCCGCCGTTGGAGTTGGTGGCGAGCCCGCCGCCCTGGAACAGGCCGGACGGCGCGATCTGCGAGTTCGAGCGGTCGTTCATGAACGAGAACTCGGCGTAGGGCTGGGCCCAATCGGCGATGTCATAGTGGGCGAAGAAGCCGGCGAGATAGCGGGTGTCAGCCCGCGACAGGAACTCGTACGGGCTGGAGTCGAACGTCGCCGGCGGCACGGAGCCGGCTTGCGGGCGGGGCAGGAAGGAGCTTCCGACCACGGAGAACGCGGAGCCGGGCGTGGGCGCGATCTCCTGAAACAGGTTGGAGTTGCTGGAGTTGGCGCAATGCGGCGCCGGGCCAAGCAGCAAAAGGCAGCCCGAGTAGTCGCGATCGCCTTCGGTCACCGGATCGGCGTTCTTGAACTCGAAGTAGCCGGTGACATTGCCCTTGCCGTCGGGGGCGTTGGCGCCGAAGATCACCGACAGGTCGGTGTTATCGCCGTCGTAGACGCTGCCGGTCGCCGGGTGACCGCCCGAGGCGGTGATCGCCTGCTGGACGGTCGTGTTGGTGTTGTTGTGCTGGTCGCCGCCGTATTGACCGTCCACCTGCAGGCCTTCGAAGTCCTTCTTCATGATGAAGTTGACGACGCCGGCCACAGCGTCCGAGCCGTAGATAGCCGAGGCGCCGCCGGTGAGGACTTCGACGTGGTCGATCAGAGCCACCGGGATCTGGTCGAGGTCGGGGGCCGGGTTCGGATCGCCCGTGTTCGGGTCGCCGAGACCGAGGCGACGGCCGTTGACCAGCACCAGGGTGCGCTGCGGGCCGAGGCCGCGAAGGTCGGCCGTGGTCACGCCGCCGGGGGCGGTGAGCGGGTTGGTGGTGTTGGAGAAGTCGGTTTTGTTGTTCTGGAAGTTTGACGGCAGCGTGTTCAGGAGGTCGATGACGTCCGTCGCGCCTTGCAGCTGGAAGTCCTGGTGGCTCACGGCCTGGATCGGGCTGACGCTGGTAAGGTTCGGCTGCGGGATGCGCGAGCCGGTGACCACGATCTCCGTGACAGCCGTGCCGGAGGAGCTGTCGGCGGTCGCGTCAGCGGCCGCGGTCAGGGTTTGGATCGGGGCTGCGGCCGAGACGTGGCCGGCGCCGGTTGCGGCGGTCTGAACCGCCGTATCCGAGGTGGCGTCGGCTGCGTGGGCCAGTCCGCCCATCGCCAGCAGGGCCGCGCCCGTGATCATTGTCGACGCCAAAAGGCGCCCACGCACGTTGGTCTTCTTCAAAGTAATGTCCCTCCGGAACGCGAGCTCGCCCTTGCTTGAAGGGGCTCGGCATACGGGTTGCATGTTGTCCCGGGTAGCAGTCCCCCCGGTTGACGGGCAGTGATGGTCTCGCTTGGACGGCCGGTCAACGAGGATTACGGTCGCGTAACCCCATGTTCGCCTCCCTGTTACATTCAGGTCACAGCTTGCTCACGGGGACGGGCCTTGGGCGCTTTTGGGTCGTGAATAGGCGTTAAAGAAGCATTTTCTTCGACTGAACGAGCCCAAAATCGGTGTCGACCAGTTGCCGTGCGGACATGGCGGCAAGGTCTTGCGTGGCGATGCCCAAAACCTCTTCAATGGGGACTGTTTTCTCCGGGAGTAGTCATGGTCTCGATTCGGAACACCTTCGCAGGCGCTCTGCTGGCGCTCGCCGCCGGCGGAGCGGCGATGGCGGCCAAGCCGCCGCCGACGACCGCGCCGGCGGTGCAGGCGGTGGTCGACTGCCGCAAGATCGAGGACGGCGCCCAGCGCCTGGCCTGTTACGACGCCGCGACCGACGCCCTGACCAAGGCCGCCACCTCCGGTGATCTGGTCACGCTGGACCGCCAGCAGCGGCGCACCGTGCGCAAACAGGCGTTCGGCTTCACCCTGCCGGCGTTGGCGATGTTTGACGTCGGCGAGAAGTCGGAGACGATGGACAGCATCGACGAGACCCTGGCCAGCGCCCGCCAGGACGCCCAGGGCAAGTGGACCTTCGTGATGCAGGATGGCGCGATCTGGCGTCAGATCGACGACGAATTCCTCTCGCACGACCCGCACCCTGGCTCGGCCATCGTGATCAGCAAGGCGCTGATGGGCAGCTTCATGCTAAGCGTCGACAAACAGCCCGGCGTGCGGGCGCACCGCGATAACTGAGGCGGCGGCGCATGCGGCGGTGCTAGCGATCCTTCGGGTCGATGGCGTCGCGCAGGCCGTCGCCGATGAAGTTGAAGCACATCAGCGTCACCACCATGGTGATCGACGGGAAGATCAGCAGCCACGGCGCCAGCTCCATGTCGGCGGCGCCGTTGGAGATCAGGGTGCCGAGCGAGGCCATCGGCGGCTGCACGCCGAGGCCGAGGAACGAGAGGAAGCTCTCGGCCAGGATTACGCCAGGGATGGTCAGCGTCACATAGACCACCACCGGGCCCAGCAGGTTGGGCACGATGTGGCGGGCGATGATCGCCTTGCGGGTCAGGCCCGCGGCCCTGGCCGCCTCGATGAACTCCTTCTGCTTCAGCGAGAGCGTTTGGCCGCGCACGATCCGGGCCATGGTCAACCACTCCACCGCGCCGATGGCGATGAACAGCAGGATGAAGTTGGAGCCGAACGTGACCATCAGGATGATCACGAAGAAGATGTAGGGCAGGGAATAGAGCACGTCGACGATGCGCATCATCACCTCGTCGACCACCCCGCCGATGTAGCCGGCGGTGGCGCCCCAGGCGACGCCGATCACCAGCGAGACGGTGGTCGCCACCGCGCCGATCGCCAGCGAGACTCCCAGCCCGGTGAACAGCCGCGCGAGCAGGTCGCGGCCCAGCGCGTCGGAGCCGATCAGGTGATCGCCGGTCAGCGGGCCCAGCCAGACGTCGTTCTTGTTGATCTCGTCGTAGGCGTACGGAGTCACGAACGGGCCGATCACGGCGCACAGCACCAGCAGGCCGAGCACGATCATGCTGGCCACCGCCGCCTTGTTGCGGAACAGGCGCCGCCGCGCGTCGTCCCACAGGCTGCGGCCCTTGACCGCGCGCTCCATCAGGGCGGCGTTGCGCAGCGAGCCGGGCGCGAGACTGATCTGGGTCATCGGGCGTTGATCACTGGAATTGAGATCAAGAGAGCCGCACCCGAGGATCGAGCACCGCGTAGAGAACGTCGGCCAACAGGTTCAACACCAGGATCAGGGCGGCGAAGAAGATCACCATGCCCATCACCACCGTATAGTCGCGCTGCAGGGCGCTGTTGACGAAGAACTTGCCGAGGCCTGGCAGGCCGAAGATGCGCTCCACCACCAGCGAGCCGGTCATCAGTCCAGCGAACGCCGGGCCTAGGTAGCTCACCAGCGGCAGCACCGCGGCGCGGATCGCGTGCTTGACCACGATGGTGAACTCCGGAAGGCCCTTGGCGCGGGCGGTGCGGACATAGTTCGACTTCAAAGCCTCGATCATTCCGGCGCGGGTCAGGCGCGAGATGATGGCGATCTGCGGGATGGCGAGCACCAGGACGGGCATCACCAGGTTGGGCAGCGCCCCGCCGTTCCAGCTCCCGATCGGGAGCCAGCCCAGCTGGCTGCCGAACACCAGCTGCAGCAGCGGCGCGGTGACGAAGCTGGGTATGCATATGCCGACGATGGCGATCGACATCACCGTGTAGTCCGCCGGCCCGTTCTGTCGCAGCGCCGCGATGACCCCCAGCGTCACGCCGACGATGACCATGATCGCGAAAGCCGCCAGGCCGATCTTGAGGCTGACCTGATAGTTCTGTGCGATGATGTCGAGCACCGACTTGTCGCGGTACTTCAGCGATGGGCCGAAGTCGCCGTGCAGCACTCCGCCGACGTAGTTGACGTACTGGACCGGCAGCGGCTTATCCATGCCGTACTTGGCCATGATGTTGTGCTCGATCTCGGGCGGCAGCTTGCGATCGCCGGAGAACGGGTTGCCCGGTGCGGCGCGCATCATGAAGAAGGCGACGGTCACAACGACGAACAGGGTGGGGATCGCCACGATCAGGCGGCGCATAAGGAAGCTCAGCATCGCTTGTGAAACTTCCACCCACCCCCGATGATGTCAACGAAGGGCCGCGCGAAGTTCGCCGAATGAGGACGACATGACCCAATTCCGCAGGGTGACGGACCGCTTCGAGGTCAGTCCGCAGATCACGCCAGAAGAGGCCGCGGCCGCCGCGACCGCCGGCGTGAAGCTGATCATCAACAACCGGCCCGACGGCGAGCAGCCCGGCCAGCCGACCAACGCCGAGATCGAGGCAGCCGCCCGCGCCGGCGGCGCCGACTACATCTACCTGCCCGTCGTGGGCCGCCCGACGCCGGACCAAGCCAAGGCCCAGGCCGCCGCCGTCGCCGCCGCAAAGGGGCCGGTGCTGGCCTTCTGTCGCTCCGGCACCCGCTCGATCACCACTTGGGCGCTGGGCGAAGCGGCCGCAGGCCACGACAAGGCCGACCTCGCCAAACTCGGCGCCGACGCCGGCTACGATCTTTCCGCCGCTTTGCAAGGCTGACCCGAATGGCTGACGAAACCATCCCCTACGTGCGGGAGATCAAGTTCGAGTACGGCCGGGTGGATCAGGTCTCGCCGCTGATCCGGCGGGTGATCGCCAACAATCCGGGACCGTTCACCTTCACCGGCACCGGCACCTACATAATCGGCCGTGGCGACCTGTCGGTGATCGACCCGGGCCCGGACCAGCCCGAGCACCTGCAGGCCATCCTGGACGCGGTGGCCGGCGAGAAGGTCACCCACATCCTGATCACCCACCACCACCTGGACCACTCGCCGCTGGCACGGCCGCTCGCCGAGGCCACCGGGGCGACGATCTACGGCTGCGCGGTCAAGACGCCGGTGGTGGAAGACGCCGTGCGCACCGAGGCGGGGTCGGACAGCTTCACGCCCGACATCTCGGTCTGCGGCGGCGCGACCATCGCCGGGCCGGGCTGGACCTTCGAGGCGATCCCGACGCCAGGCCATACCTCGAACCACATCTGCTACGCGCTGGCCGAGGAGAACTGCTGCTTCACCGGCGACCACATCATGGGCTGGTCAACGACCGTGGTGACTCCGCCCGACGGCAACATGGCCGACTACCTGGCCAGCCTGGATGCCATCAAGCGGCGCAACTTCAAGACGCTTTGGCCGACGCACGGCCCGCCGATCACCGAGCCCGGCCCGTTCATCGACGCCTACCGCGCCCATCGCATGGGCCGCGAGCGCCAGATCCTGGCGCAGATCGCCGCCGGCGAGACCCGGATCGCGGCCATGGTGCCGAAAATGTACATCGGCGTCGACGCCCGCCTCTATCCCGCCGCGGGCCGCTCGGTGCTGGCGCACCTGATCGAGCTGGTGAAGGACGGGCGGGTGAAGACCGACGACACCGCGGCGGGGCCGGACAGCGAGTTCCGGCTGTCCTAACCCCGAGACGCCAAAAGCCCGACCGCATCTGGGACGCGGCCGGGCTTGTGGGGTTAATCCGCGGCCGGCTCAGTAGCCGTGGTAGTCGGTGTCGACCGCATCGCCGATCGGCGCGTCGGCCATGGCGTGACGGATCGCATGCGCCCTGCAGTCGCCGTCGTTGCTGTCGAGCGGCGTCAGGCCCATCGGGTACTGGCTGTCGAGCTGGTTGCAGGCGTCGGTCGCCGCACGAACCACGCGCGCGTGCAGTTCGTGTACGCCCCAGCCCGTCGACAGGTCGAGGTCGCCGAAGTGGACCACCCGCGAGGCGTATACCCGTTCCGTCGGGATGCCGTTGTCGCTGCGGTCGTTCCGATAGCTCGGGGTCACGACCACTTCGCTCACATTGGGCGCGTCGGCCGCATAGCTTGGCTGATCGTAGGCTGGCTGGTCATTATAGCTCTGGGCGACCGCCTGGCCGGCAAAGCTTAGACCAAGCGCCGCCGCAGCAGAGACGGCGCACCCACTCAGAAGACGACTCGATATCCTGCCAAACATGCTTGTACTCCTCGGTATGTAACCTCACCTCGCCGGGCAAATGCCCGGACTAGCTAAGGCTACTTTTGTTGGCGTTGCTCAAAAAACGCCGGTCGGAGTGCGAAGTTCCGAGGAGAATGCTTTTAGGCGACCACAGGCTTGGCCGTCGGCAGCTCGTAGTCGGCGAAACGCTGGCGGATCAGCTTCTTGTCGATCTTGCCGGTGGCCCCCAGTGGGATGTCGTCGACGAACACCACGTCGTCCGGCATCCACCAGCGGGCGATCTTGCCGTCGAGGTACTGCAGGAAATCCTCGCGCGTCGCACTCTCGCCGGGTTTCAGCTGCACCAGCAGCAGCGGCCGCTCCTCCCATTTCGGGTGGTGCACGCCGATCACAGCGGCGATCACCGCCTTGGGGTGGCCCGCGGCCAGGTTCTCGATCTCGATCGAGCTGATCCACTCGCCGCCGGACTTGATCACGTCCTTGGCGCGGTCGGTGATCTGCATGTAGCCCAAGGGGTCGATGGTGGCGACGTCGCCAGTGTCGAAGAAGCCTTCCGCGTCGAGAATGTCGCCGCCCTCGGCCTTGAAGTATTCGCCGACGATCGCCGCGCCGCGGACCTTCAGCCGCCCGAAGGTGGTCCCGTCGTGCTCAAGGCGCTTGCCCGCATCGTCGGTCAGCTTCAGCTCGACGCCGGCGGGCGGGCGGCCCTGCTTCAGCTTGTATTGCAGCTGCTGCTCGGCGCTCAGCGCCGCCACCTCCGGCGACGGCACCGAGAGGGTGCCCAGCGGCGAGGTTTCGGTCATGCCCCAGGCGTGGGTGACATCGACGCCGTAGTCATCGCGGAAGGTTCGGACCAGGGACTCCGGCACCGCCGAGCCGCCGATCACCACCCGCTTCAGGGTGGTGAGGCCAAGGCCGGTCGATTTCATGTGCTGCAGCAGCATCTGCCACACGGTCGGCACCGCGGCTGAGAAGGTGACGCCCTCGGTCTCCAGCAGTTCGTACACCGAGGCGCCGTCGAGTTTCTGGCCTGGCATCACCATCTTGCAGCCCACCGCCGGGCCGGAGAACGCCAGGCCCCAGGCGTTGGCGTGGAACATCGGCACCACCGGCAGCACCACGTCGCGCGCGGAGATGCCCATCACGTCGGTCTGCAGGGTGATCAGGGTGTGCAGGAAGTTGGTGCGATGGGAGTAGAGCACGCCCTTCGGATTGCCGGTGGTGCCCGAGGTGTAGCAGAGGCCCGCCGCGGTCTTCTCGTCAAAGCCGCCCCATTGGCAGTCCTCGCCGTTCTGCTCGATCAGGGTCTCGAAGCAGAGCGCGCCGTCGAGGCCGACGCTGGCCATGTGGCCCTCGTCGGTCATCACGATGACCGTCTCGATCGTCCGCATGTCGGCGCGGCGCTCGATCACGGTGGGCAGGAAGGTGAGGTCGGTGAAGAGGATCTTATCCTCGGCGTGGCCCATGATATAGCAGAGCTGGTCGGGGAACAGCCGCGGGTTCAGCGTGTGGCAGACCGCGCCGATCCCCATGATCGCGTACCAGGCCTCCATGTGCCGGCCGGAGTTCCAGGCCAAGGTCGCGACCCGGTCGCCCGGCTTTACGCCCAGCCCCTTCAAGGCGTTGGACAGCCGCTTCGCCCGCCGCCGGATCTCGGCGTAGGTGGTGCGGACGATCGGGCCTTCGATCGAGCGGGTGACGATCTCGCGCCCGCCATGCCAGTCGGCGGCGTGGTCGAGCAGTTTGTCCAGCGTCAGCGGCCAGTCCTGCATCAGGCCCAGCATCGACGATCCTCCAAGGTTATCGGCGTTCTGGCGCGACCATGGCGGCGCCGGCCGCCTCGCGTCAATTCTTCGCCCGATCGATGACGTACGCCGCGGCTGCATCGAGGTCGGCAGCGTCCAGCCTCTCCCAGCCGATCGGACCGGGATCGCGGGCGAGCTGTTCGCCCAGCACGGCGGGTCCGGCGTCGGAGGCGTCCGCGGTGCGGGCGGCGAGGCGGTCGCGCAGCTGGTCCGGCCGGCCCTCAAGCCAGACCGCGCGGAACGGCGCGCGGCCTTCGCGGGCGACAGCCTCGGCGGCAGCCCGTTCTTCGGGTTGCAGGAACACTCCGTCCAGCGCCACCGAATGGCCGGCGGCAAGGACGCGCCGGGCAAGGCGCAGCATATCGTCGTAGACCTTGGCGCTGGCCTGCGGCGTGTAGGCGTCCCGTGCCAAGCGCTGCAGCGGGCCAATCCCCGCCAGGCGCTTGCGGATCTCGTCCGAGCGCAGGATCACCGCGCCGGGCGCGGCGCCGAGGACGGGCGCGACGCGGCGCGCGAGGGTGGTCTTTCCCGTCCCGGACAGGCCGCCGATGGCGGTCAGCGTCGGCGCCGGCGGCGACAAGTGTCGCCGGGCGGCGGTGAGGTAGCGGCGGCTGGTCGCCAGATCGTCCTGGTAGGCGGTGACGTGGGTGCGCACGCTGGCCCTGGCCGACAGCATCAGCGGCAGGGCGGCGAGCCCGTCCCACAGATCGGGCGGAAAGCCGCGCGCCGCCTCGTCGAGATAGGCGTTCAGCACCCGGTTGGCGGCCTCGAAGCGGTCCCGGAACGCCAGGTCCATGATCAGGAAGGCGACGTCGTAGAGCACGTCGATCTCGGACAGCAGGTCGTTGAACTCGATGCAGTCGAACAGGATCGGCTGGCCGTGCTCGAGCAGGATATTGCCCAGGTGCAGGTCGCCGTGGCAGCGGCGGGCGAAGCCCTCGGCGCGGCGCCGCTCCAGCAGCGGCGCGGCGGCGGCGAAGGCTGCGTCGGTGGCGGCGATCACGTCCTCGATCTCCCGGGCGCCCAGCTTATTTTTCAGCGCCCGCAGGTTGGCGGCGTTGGTGCGGATGGTGAAGCCGAGCGCGTTTACGCCGCCGCCCTCGGGTCGCACCTCCGCCTTTGCCTGGAAGCGGGCGATGATCCGGCCGAGCGCCTCCGCCAGCGCGCCATCGACCCGCTGCGGCTGCTCGGAGAGCACCGCCGCCGGATCGAACGCGCGCATCTCCAGGGCGTAGTCGACGGTCTCACCGTCGCCGTCGAACGCAAGGCCATCGCCATCCCGCGTGATCCGCCGCACCGCCCGGTAGATGTCCGGCGCGGTGATGCGGTTGAACTCGAGTTCGCGCCGCAGCGCCCAGAGCCGCTTGTCCGGCGTCGAGAAGTCCAGGAAGCCGTAGTCCACCGGCTGCTTCACCTTCAGCGCCCACTCGCCCTGCAGGAACACCCAGGCGCAAGAGGTCTCAATCACCCGCTCCGACCGGGCGGCCAGCCAGGCGTGGACATTAGTCACCGGGCGCCGCGCCTCACGGATAAAGCCGTTTGACCGTCCAGCCGCCCTCGACCCGGTCGAACGCCAGGCGCTCGTGTAGTCGGAACGGGCGGTCGCGCCAGAATTCGAGGCTGCGGGGGGTCAGGCGGAAGCCGGACCAGTGCGGCGGGCGCGGCACCGGCGCGAGGCCGAACTTGAACCCCATCTCGGCGATCCGCCGCTCCAGCGCCAGCCGATCCGGCAGTTCGCGCGACTGGTCGGAGGCCCAGGCGCCGATCTGAGACGACCTGGCGCGGCTGGCGAAATAGGCGTCAGCCTCGGCCTCGGTCACCGGTGCGACATCGCCGCGCACCCGCACCTGCCGCCGCAGCGACTTCCAGTGAAACACCAGCGCCGCCTTCGGATGGGCCAGCAGTTCGCGGCCCTTGGCGCTTTCGAAGTTGGTGAAGAAGGTGAAGCCGGCGTCGTCGACGCCCTTCAACAGCACCATCCGCGCGTCCGGCAGGCCGTCGTCGTCGATGGTGGCCAGCGTCATGGCGTTGGCGTCGTTGGGCTCCGCCTTCAGAGCTTCTCGCAGCCACTGCGAAAACAGCGCCAACGGATCGCGGTCGGAAATCGGCGCCAGCGGCTCCGCCTCGGCGACCTTCTGTAGATAGTCCTCCTCGCTAGGTGAGGCAGGAATGGGCGGGGAGTGTTTCATCTGCGCGCCGCTATAGCCGAATCTGGCGCCAGGCTTCGAGCTTTAACCCGTCGTTGAACATAGTCTGGCCTGTGTGGCCGGATGTCAGCTGTCGATCTTTCCCCTGACGAAGCCCGCGCCATCCTCGGCCTGGCCCCGGACGCAAGCCCGCACGATGTGATCGGCGCCTTCCGCGCCGCGGCCAAGCAGGCGCACCCGGACCGGCCGGGCGGCGACGCGGTGCGCTTCCGCGAGATTCTGTCGGCCTACCACCTGCTGCAGTCGTTGCCGCGCACGCCGCCGCCGACCCCGTCGGTGTCGCCATCCCCGGCCGTTCCTCGCGGCTTCAGCGCCTTCGCCGAGATCAGCCCGATGACGGCGCTGCTCGGCGGCGAGGCCGAGGCGCTGCTGTCGGACGGTCGTCGCATGCGCGTCGTCGTCCCCGCCGGCGCAAGGCACGGCGAAGTGCTGCAGGGCGCGGGCGAGAAGATCAAGCTGCGCATCCGCGCCGAGACCGCCATCCAGGTGCGCGGCTCGGATCTGTGGATCAGCGTCGAGGTCCCGGCCATGCTGCTCGATGACGGCGGTCGCGCCACGGTGGAGACGCCGCTTGGGCCGAAGTTGCTCTGGGTCACCGGCAAGATCGCCGAACGTCGCCTGGTCCGGCTCGAAGGCGAGGGCCTGCACGCGCGCGGCGACTACCCCGCCGGCAGCCTTTTCATCCGCCTGATCCCCGACACCGGCGCCCCCGAAAGCCCCGCCCGCGCCCAGCTGAAGAAATTCGCGGCGGCCTGGGCGGCTTAGGTTCAAGGCGAACCACGAAAACACGAATAATTGCAATGTCATCCCGGAGAGCCGCGTAGCGGACTCATCCGGGATCTGGTGCAGCCGTAAATTCCCCAGGAGATCCCGGATCTGCGCCGCTTTGCGGCTTGTCCGGGATGACACAGTAAGTCCGGTTCGTGCTTTTCGTGTTTTTCGCGGTTAGAAACCGCCTGCCATGTCGCACAACACGTTCGGCCATCTGTTCCGTGTCACTACCTGGGGCGAAAGCCATGGGCCGGCGCTGGGGTGTGTGGTGGATGGGTGCCCGCCCGGCATTCCGCTGACCGAGGCCGACATCCAAGTGTGGCTCGACAAGCGCCGACCGGGGCAGGGCAAATTCGTCACCCGGCGGCAGGAGCCGGATACGGTGAAGATCCTCTCCGGCGTGTTCGAGGATGCGCGCAGCGGCGGCCAGGTCACCACCGGCACGCCGATCTCTATGATCATCGAGAACGTCGACCAGCGCTCGCGCGACTACTCGGACATCGCCACGCGCTTTCGGCCCGGCCACGCCGACTACGCCTACTTCGCCAAGTACGGCGTGCGCGACTTCCGCGGCGGCGGTCGCCAGTCGGCCCGGGAGACCGCGTCCCGCGTCGCCGCCGGCGCCATCGCCCGCAAGATCCTGGGTGAGGGGATCACGATCCGCGCGGCGTTGGCCCAGATCGGTCCGCATACAGTCGATCGTTCGCGCTGGGACTGGGCCGAGGTTGCGGGCAACCCGTTCTGGTGCCCGGACCCGCAACTGGTCGCGGTCTGGGAAGAGCATCTGGAGAAGACCCGCAAGGCCGGCTCGTCCACCGGCGCGGTGGTCGAAGTCGAGGCGCTGGGCGTGCCGGCCGGCTGGGGCGCGCCGATCTACGGCAAGCTCGACGGCGAACTCGCCGGCGCCTTGATGTCGATCAACGCGGCCAAGGGCGTCGAGATCGGCGCCGGGTTTGCCGCTGCGGCGCTGTCGGGCGAGGAAAACGCCGACGAGATGGTGATGGGCAACGATGGCCCGGCGTTCCACTCCAACCACGCCGGGGGCGTCCTGGGCGGCATTTCCACCGGCCAGCCGGTGACGGCGCGCGTCGCGTTCAAGCCGACCTCCTCGATCCTGACGCCGAAGCGCTCGATCGACGAGGCCGGGGAGGCGGTCGAGGTGCGCACCACCGGGCGCCACGATCCCTGCGTCGGGCTCAGGGCCAGTCCGATCGTCGAGGCGATGACCGCGTGTGTGCTGGCGGACGCCTTCCTGCGGCATCGCGGCCAGACCGGTGGCGGCGTGTTCCAGCCGGGGCCGAACCCGACCCGAGGTTAGTCCGGGCCTGCGTCGCCCGCGTCAAAATGTGGGGATTGACGCAGGGGTACTTAGCGGCAATAGAGACCGCCGTTTTTTTAACATCGGCGCATGAGTTCATGGTTGCACCTAAGCTGCAACTGATTGTTGCATAACGACTAATAACCATAGTCGGCGGCGGATCGAGGGGGGTGGCGCGGTTGCGGTTCGAGCTGCTGAAGATCCTTCTGGTCGATGACAACCAGCACATGCGGGTGTTGCTCACCGAGATCCTGCGCGCGATCGGCGTGAAACTGATCTTCGAAGCCTCCGACGGGGCCCAGGCGTTGCACATCTTGCGCGGCAACCCGATCGACATCGTCATGACCGACCTGGCCATGGAGCCGATGGACGGCATCGATTTCGTCCGTCTACTGCGTAACTCCGAGGACAGCCCCAATCCGATGGTGCCGGTGATCATGATCACCGGCCACTCCACCATGCGCCGGGTGGGAGAGGCGCGCGACGTCGGGGTCACCGAGTTCCTCTCCAAGCCGGTGACCGCCCGCGGCGTGATCGAGCGGATCACGCGGGTGGTCGACCACCCGCGCGCCTTCGTGCTCAGTCAGGCCTATTTCGGGCCGGATCGGCGTCGGCGCCAGGAGCCAGGCCATCGGGGACCGTTCCGGCGACGCACCGACAAGCCAACCACCGACATCGACTGACGCGCGCGCTATACCGCGTTCTCGCTTCGAGGAGCCTTCCGATGTCGATGTTCTCGGGTCTCGCCGCCTTCCCGATCACCCCGGCCGACGCCGACGGCCGCGTGGACGTGGCGGCCCTGCGCGGCCTGGTGCGGCGGCTGGGCGAGGCGAAGGTCGATTCCATAGGTTTGCTGGGCAGCACCGGGACCTACGCCTACCTGTCGCGGTCCGAACGCCGGCGCGCGATCGAGGCGGCGCTCGACGAGGCGGGCAAGGTCCCGGTGATGGCCGGCGTCGGCGCGCTTAGAACCGACGAGGCGGTAGCGCTGGCCAGGGACGCCAAGGCGGCGGGCGCCGGCGCCGGGCTGCTGGCCCCGGTCTCCTACACGCCGCTGCTCGACGAGGAGGTGTTCGTCCATTACCAGACGGTGGCGGGAGAGAGCGGCCTGCCGATCTGCATCTACAACAACCCAGGCGTCACCCACTTCACCTTCAGCGCCGAGCTGATCCAGCGGCTCAGCGGCGTGCCGGGCGTCGTCGCGGTGAAGAACCCGGCGCCGCCGGCCGACCAGGTCGGCGCCCACCTCGCCGATCTGCGCGCCCGCGTCCCGGCCGGCTTCTCGCTTGGCTACAGCGCCGATGCGAACTGCGCCGAGGCGATGCTCGCCGGCGGCGATGCCTGGCACAGCGTGCTGGGCGGGATATTCCCGGAAACGACGATGGCCCTCTGCCGCGCCGCCCAGTCCGGCGACGCCGCCGAGACGCGGCGGCTGAACGAGCGCCTCGAACCGGTGTGGCAGCTGTTCCGCGACCTCACCGGCCTGCGCCTGGCGTATGCCGCCGCGAACATCCTCGGTCTGACCCAGGCCAAACCGCCACGGCCGATATTGCCGCTGTCGGAGGCGGCGCAGGCGCGGGTGGCGACGGTGATCGAGGAGCTTGAACTGAGCTAGGGCGTGCGCCCCTAGCATCAGCCGCGCACCTCCATCGCGCAGCTCTCGCCGATGCTGGGGCGGGAGACGATGATGCGGGAGAGGCCCGGGAAGGCCGGTTTCAGGCGGTCGGCGAAGTGGACGCAGAGCGCCTCCAGCGTCGGGCTCTCCAGGCCGGGGATGTCGTTGAGCAGGCCGTGGTCGAGGCCGCCGGCGATCTGCTTCAGCGCCGCGTCGAGGGCGCCGAGATCCTCCACCCAGCCGATCGGCGGCTTGGCCGGGCCGCGCACGGTCGCTTCCACCCGGAACGAGTGGCCGTGCAGGCGGGTGTAGGGGCTGCCCTCCGGTCCCCCGGCGGGCAGGCGGTGGGCGGCGTCGAAGGCGGCGGCCTTCGTGATTTCGAAGACGGGGTCGGTCATCACTGTCGAGGGGTTTGAACGGGTGTCCCCGCTACGGGATGCCCAGGTATTTGTGCGTTTGCAGGCTTAAACGCCAGCGCGGGTGGGCAAGGCAATAGGCGATGGCCGCGCGGGTGGCGCCCTCGCGGTCCGGCCCATCCATCGGCTGCAACGCGAAACGCTCGAACGCCAGCGGCTCGAAGACGGCCGGATCGACGCCGTCCTGGGGGTAGACCAGCTTCAGTTCCTGGCCCGTTGTCTGGGCCAGCGCCGCGTCGGCCTTGGGGCTGACGCAGACCCAGTCGATCCCCGGCGGCGCGGCGATCGTGCCGTTGGTCTCCAGCGCTATGGCAAAGCCGGCGCCGTGCAGGGCGTCGATCAGCGGCGCATCGACCTGCAGCAATGGCTCTCCACCGGTCAGCACCACCAGCCGGTGCTCCGGTGGTCCTTCCCAGGCGGCGGCGACCGCGTCGGCCAGCGCCTTAGGCGTGGCGAACTTGCCGCCGCCTGGCCCATCGATCCCGACGAAGTCGGTGTCGCAGAAGCGGCAGACGGCGCTGGCGCGGTCCTGCTCGCGGCCGGTCCACAGGTTGCAGCCGGCGAAGCGGCAGAACACCGCCACCCGCCCCGCCTGGCCGCCCTCGCCCTGCAGGGTGAGGAAGATCTCCTTGACTGAATAGGTCATGGCGTCAGCGCGGGCCGCCCCTGGCCCACCCAGTCATGCCAGCCGTTGGCGCGCAGCTCGCAGGCCGGGCAGGCGCCGCAGCCGAAGCCCCAGTCGTGCGCGATGTCGCGCCGGCCGAGATAGCAGGTGTGGCTGTCGGCGCGGATTAGCTCGACCAGGTCCTCGCCGCCCAGCGTCTTGGCCAGCGCCCAGGTGTCGGCCTTGGAGAGGCGCATCAGCGGGGTCTTAATCGGGAAGGCGCGGTCCATGCCGAGCTGCAGCGCGTTCTCCATCGCGTCCATGGTGCTGCGGCGACAGTCTGGATAGCCGGAGAAGTCGGTCTCGCACATGCCGCCGACCAGCGCCTTCAGCGCCAGCCGGTCGGCCAGCGCCGCGGCGTAGGTGAGGAACACCAGGTTGCGGCCCGGCACAAAGGTGGAGGGCAGGCCCCTCTCTGTGATCTCGATCGCCTTCTCGTCGGTCATGGCGGTCTCGCCGATCGCGCCGAAGCCCTTGATGTCGAGCATGTGGTCGCCGCCGAGGCGCACCGCCCATTGCGGGAAGCGCCGCGCCAGCGCTTTGCGCACCACCTGCCGCTGCTGCAGCTCGACCGCGTGCCGCTGGCCATAGTCGAAGCCGACCGTCTCGACACGGCTGTACCGCTCCAGCGCCCACGCCAGGCATACGCTGGAATCCTGCCCGCCGGAAAACAGCACGAGGGCGCCGCTGAGGGGTTCGACCATGGCCCGACTTTACACGAACGGGAGGCGAACTCAGTACAGCGTCGCCATCGCCTTGGCTTCGAAGTCCATCAGCTCGCCGCTGCGGCCCTGATGCACCTTCTGCGCCCACAGCGGGTCCTGCAGCAGGGCGCGGCCGACGGCGACGAGGTCGAAGTCGCCGCGCTCCAGCATGCGCAGCAGCTGGTCGAGCGAGGCCGGCTTGGAGGCTTCGCCGCCGTAGGAGGCGATGAACTCGCCGCTCAGCCCCACCGAGCCGACGGTGATCGAGGTCTTGCCGGTCAGCTTCTTGGCCCAGCCGGCGAAGTTGAGGTCGGAGCCGTCGAACTCCGGCTCCCAGAAGCGGCGCTGAGAGCAGTGGAAGGCGTCGGCGCCGGCCTCGGCCAGCGGGGTCAGCCACTCGTCCATGTGGGCGGGGGTTGGCGCGATCTTGGCGGCGAAGTCCTGCTGCTTCCACTGCGAGAGGCGGATGATCACCGGGTAGTCGGCGCCGACAGCGGCGCGGACGGCCTTGAGGATCTCGGCGGCGAAGTTGCCGCGCTCCCGGACGCTCGGGCCGCCGAACAGGTCGCCGCGCTCGTTGGTGCCTTCCCAGAAGAACTGGTCGATCAGGTAGCCGTGGGCGCCGTGCAGCTCGACCGCGTCGAAGCCGAGGGCCTTGGCGTCGGCGGCGGCCGTGGCAAAGGCGGCGATGGCGTCGGCGATATCGGCGTCGCTCATCGGTTCGCCGAACCGGTGGCCGGGGCTGGAGAGGCCGGATGGGCTGTCGTACTCGCCGGACGGGGCCCAATCCTGGCGGCGGCTCCTCACCGCGCCGACGTGCCAAAGCTGCGGCGCCATCAGCCCGCCCTCGGCGTGCACGGCCTCGATCACGCGCTGCCAGGCGGCCAGTTCGTCTGGGCCGTGGAAGCGCGGAATGTTCGGGTCGTTCACCGAGGCTGGCCTGGCGACGCCGGTCCCTTCCGACACGATCAGTCCAACACCCGCGGCGGCGCGTCGCGCGTAGTAGGCGGCGACCTCCTCGGTCGGGACGCCGTCAGGCGACTGCGAGCGAGTCATGGGGGCCATGACCACGCGGTTGGGCAGGTGCAGGCCCTTGAAGGTGAAGGGCTGAAAGAGGGCGTCGGCGGACATTGCGGCTCCAGCGTGACTGTCGCCGCCGATGTAGCCGCAGAGGCGGCCCGCGCCAGCAAGAAATTCTTGGGCGCGGACCGGTTTCTCTGTCGTCGCTCGAGTTTAGGTCCCGGGTGTCGCGGGCGCCGGGGTGGTGGGCGGCGGCGCGCTGGCAGGCGGCGCGGCTGGCGCGCTCATCTGATCAGGCGGGCTCGGGGCCGGCGGCGCGGGCGGGGCGGCGGTCTCCGGCGGCGCGGTCGTCGCGCTGTTGTCAGGGGCCGAGGCGGGGGCGCTGCTGGCCGGCGCCATACCCGTGGTCACCGAGGTGTTGGCCGCGGCGCCAGTCGGAGCGGCCGAGGCGGATGTCGTCGAGCCGACCGACCAGTCTTGCTTCGCGCGCTTGGTTGGCGAGGCCTTCAGGTAGGCGTCGAGCTTGGAGTAGGCGACGGGCTGGGAAGGTTCGGCGTAGGCGCCGGCGGTCTTGTGGGTCGCCGCTGAAGCGGCGCCGCCGGCGATGAGGGCGAGGACCGCGGCCCCCGCAAGGATCTGAGTCTTCATGATCTTAAGTCTCCGGTCAGGTCGCGGCCGGTAAGCCACGTACTCTGCTAACCCCTCAACGCCGCTGATCGTTGCGTCGTGACGGTGCCAAAGCCGTGGCGCGACGTTCGCGGGGTATGGCCAACGGCCGCCCCTCGGGGCTATGTCGCGGCGCGAGGCCCAAGATGACCGACAAGCCCGCCGTCCTGATCGTCCAGCCGCATCTGGCCCCCATCGCGGCCATGCTGGAAGCGGATTTCACCGTCTGGCGGCTGTGGCTCGGGCCGCCGCTGGAGGCCAGCCACACCATCGGCGCCCTGGTGGTCGCCGGCGAATTTCCGCTCGATCGCGCGCTGGTCGAGAGCCTGCCGCAGCTGGGGCTGATCGCCTGCTTTACCGCCGGCTACGACGGCGTCGACCTGGCCTGGGCGGCCGAGCGCGGCCTGAAGGTCAGCCACTCGCCCGGCGTCAACCACGAAGACGTGGCCGACCAGGCGATCGGCCTGATGTTGGCGGCCTGGCGCGGCCTGATCGAGGGCCACGCCATCGTTCGCGAGGGGCGGTGGCGGCCGACCGAGAAGCGGATCACGCCGTCGCTGGCCGGCAAGCATCTAGGCGTCGTCGGCCTGGGCGCGATCGGCGAGGCGGTGGCCAGGCGCGCCGAGACCTTCGGGCTGAAGATCGCCTGGTGGGGGCCGAACGAGAAGCCGAGCGTCCGCTGGCCGCGCGCCGAGAGCCTGTTGGCGCTGGCCGAGACCAGCGAAATCCTGATCGTCGCCGCCCGCGCCAGCGAGGCCAATCGCGGCCTGATCGACCGGGCGGTGATCGAGGCGCTAGGACCGCAAGGGCTGCTGGTCAACGTCGCGCGCGGCCAGCTGGTTGATGAGGACGCCCTGATCGCGGCGCTGAAGGACGAGCGGCTGGGCATGGCCGCGCTCGACGTGTTTCAGAGCGAGCCAACGCCGGCCGAGCGCTGGGCGGACGCACCCAATGTGGTGCTCTCGCCGCATACGGGGGGCGCCACCTCGGCCGCGTTGCCGAAGATGGTCGCCCTGACCCGCGAGAACCTGCGCCGCTTCTTCGCCGGCGAGCCGCTGGCGAACGCGGTGGTGGAGTAGGGAGGGTAGTGGAGCTTGTGCGCCGGCGCTGGAACGCCGCGCCGGCGCACTGCTTCCTGGGTTAGGCGGTGAGCGAGGGTTGCAGGGTCGCGACAGCCGCCAAAATGGGCGTGGTCATCGCCAAGGTGATCGTGACCGTCGCCTCGATTGGTTCTCGATGACGACGGACCCAACGCGCCGCCTCGGCCAGGCCCACCAAATGCGGGTGGGGGGCGGAGACGTCAGAAAACGGTTCGTTGCAGACAATGTCGACTTTGCCAGTATGGCTCATGAACGTCCTTCGGATTGTTGAAAGAATAGACGCGCGCACAGCGCTCCGGCCTCCAATCGGAGTCGGGTCAGGGGCTGAAAAAGTGGGTTTACCGCACGCGGAGGAATACGGCCGCAAGGCGCAGCTTGCCAATTCTTGAACTTAACTATTTCAGCGCCATATAGACGGGGTCGAGCAAGTCGGTCCGGGAGACCGCGCGGCGCGTCAAATCCTTGAAAATATATTTGCCCGCCGCCCGCGCGCTTGATCGCGCCTTGACATTCAAGACATAAAGATATCTTTATATCTAATGTCGATCACTTCGGATCAGACGGTGGAGGCGTTGCGCGCGGCCGGCGAGGCGACGCGGCTGCGTATTCTGGCGCTGCTGGCGCGCGAGGAACTGGCAGTGTTGGAACTGACGCGCATCCTCGGCCAGAGCCAGCCGCGCGTCTCGCGGCACCTGAAGGTGCTGGCCGAAGCCGGCCTGGTCGAGCGCTTCCCGGATGGCGCCTGGGTGTTCTACCGCCTCGCCGGCGCCGGTCCGGTCCGCGACCTGCTGGACACGGCGCTGTCGCTGATTTCCACTAGCGACGCGACCTTGCTGCGCGACGCCGAGCGGCTGGAAGGCGTCGCCGCCGAGCGCGCCAGCCAGGCGGCGGCCTACTTCTCCGACAACGCCGGCCGCTGGGACGAGATTCGCTCGCTCTATGTCTCCGAAGCCGCCGTGGAAGCGGCGATCCTCAAGGCGGCGGGCGAAGGGCCTTTCCGGCGCCTGGTGGACCTCGGCACCGGCACCGGTCGAATGCTCACCCTGTTCGGCGACCGGGCCAGGAGCGCGGTCGGCCTCGACCTTTCGCGCCAGATGCTCAACGTCGCGCGCAGCAATGTCGTTAGCGCCGGCCTGGCGGCCTGCGAGCTGCGCCATGGCGATATCCTGAACGTCGGCTTGGCCGACGGCGAGGCCGACCTCGTGGTCGCGCACCAGGTGCTGCACTATCTCGGCGAACCGGCCGCGGCGGTGGCCGAGGCGGCGCGGCTGGTGGCGCCGGGCGGTCGGTTGCTGATCGTCGACTTCGCCCCGCACGACCTCGAATTCCTGCGCGCCGAGCACCGGCATCGCCGGCTCGGCTTCTTCGACAACGAGATCGAGCGCTGGGCCGCCGCGGCGGGCCTCGCCAAGGTTTCCGCCATCACCCTGCCGCCTGCCGGCCCCGGCGGCCTGACCGTCAAGGTCTGGGTCGCCGCCCACGCCAGCGAACGCATTCGGAGGGTCGCATGAACGCTCCCGCTACGACCGCCCCCCAAGCGACCGCGATGGGTCCCGTCGCCCGCGCCGGCGGCCGAGAACGCAGCAAGTTGAACATCTCGTTCGAGTTCTCGCCGCCAAAGACGCCCGAGGCCGAGGAGTCGCTGTGGAAGGCGATCCGCCGGCTGGCGCCGCTGAACCCCGACTTCATCTCCGTCACGTACGGCGCGGGCGGCTCAACGCGCGATCGGACCCACCGCACCGTGGTTAGGGTGTTGAGCGAGACCGGGCTGACGCCGGCGGCGCACCTCACCTGCGTCAACGCCTCGCGCGCGGAGGTCGACGAGGTGATCCGCGGCTACTGGGCGGCGGGCATCCGCCACATCGTGGCCCTGCGCGGCGATCCGCCCGGCCAGATCGGCGGCGTCTACCAGCCGCCCGCCGACGGCTACGCCAACGCGACCGAACTGACCGCCGGCATCCGCGCCATCGCGCCGTTCGAGGTTTCCGTCGGCGCCTATCCCCAGATCCACCCCGAGGCGGCCTCGCTCGCGCGCGACCTGGACGTGTTGAAGGCCAAGGTTGACGCCGGCGCGACGCGGGCGATTACCCAGTTCTTCTTCGACGTCGACGACTTCCTGCGCTTCCGCGACGCGGTGGACGGCGCGGGGATCGCAATCCCGCTCGTGCCCGGGATCATGCCGGTGCGAAACTTCGCCGGACTGGAGCGGATGGCGACTTCCAGCGGCATCCCAGTGCCGCCGTGGCTGGCCAACTTGTTCGAGGGACTGGACGACGATCCGGCCACCCGCCGTCTGGTCGCCGCCTCGGTAGCCGCCGAGATGTGCGCCAGGCTTGAAGAGGAGGGCTTCGGTCACTTCCACTTCTACACCTCGAACCACGCCGAGCTGACCGTCGCCGTCTGCCGGGTGCTGGGCGTGAAGACGGAGGCCGTCCATGACTGACACCGCCCGCGCAGGGCGCATCGCCGCGCTGAAGGCCGCGGCGCGCGAACGCGTCCTGATCCTCGACGGCTCCTGGGGCGTGATGATCCAGCGCCGGGGGCTGACCGAAGCCGACTTTCGTGGCGACCGGTTCACGCAGTCCAAGGTGCTGCTGAAGGGCGACAACGACATCCTGTGCCTGACGCGCCCCGACATCATCGCCGACCTGCACGACCAGTATTACGCCGCCGGCGCCGACATCAGCGAGACCAACACCTTCTCAGCCACCTCGATCGCCCAGGCTGATTACGAATTGCAGGGCGCTGTGCGCGACATCAACCTCGCCGGCGCGCGGATCGCCCGCGAAGTCGCCGACCGCTGGACCGCCAAGGAGCCGGCGAAGCCGCGTTTCGTCGCCGGCTCGATCGGGCCGCTCAACGTGATGCTGTCGATGTCGTCCGACGTGAACGATCCTGGCGCGCGCAAGGTGACGTTCGACCAGGTCTACGCGGCCTATCGCCAACAGGCACAGGCGCTGCACGAGGGCGGGGTCGACCTGTTCCTGATCGAGACCATCACCGACACGCTGAACTGCAAGGCCTGCATCAAGGCGATCCTCGACCTCGAGGACGACGGCTACGAGCCGCTGCCGATCTGGATCAGCGGCACCATTACCGACCGTTCGGGCCGCACGCTCTCGGGTCAGACGGTCGAGGCGTTCTGGAACTCGATCAAGCACGCCAAGCCGTTCGCGGTGGGGCTCAACTGCGCCCTGGGCGCCGACCTGATGCGCCCGCACATCGCCGAGCTTTCGCGCATCGCCGACACCCTGGTCGCGGCCTATCCCAACGCCGGCCTGCCCAATGCCATGGGCGAGTACGACGAGGGCCCGCACGAGACCGCCTGCTTGCTCGAGGAATGGGCCAAGAGCGGCATCGTCAACATCCTCGGCGGCTGCTGCGGCACGACCCCGGACCACATCCGCCACATCGCCGACGACGTGCGGAGTCTGACGCCTCGCGCCATTCCTGAGCGTGCGCCGGCGATGCGGCTGGCGGGGCTGGAAGCGTTCGAACTCGCGTGAGGGTATCTTGGGGTAGTGCAGGGGGTATAGGGGGGTTGTTGATCGATCCCGCCAGCGCACCTATGTTCATGGCTCGTTCCAGGAGCCGCGCCGATGGCGAGCACGACCGTCTCCGACTACGTGATCTGGGCCAAGCACATCCACGACGACCCGGAGCTGGCTCAGCGGGTGCTGGCGATGTGGGCCGGCGAGACGATCCAGCTGGAGGTCGACGGCGTTCGCGGAACCTGGCGCAAGATGGACGACGGCGCCGATGGGCGCCCGACACCGGGCATCCGGCCCGTCGGCGCGGCGCAGGAAGTCTGGCGATATCTGTACCGAAGCCGGCGCGGCGAGGTGGTGTCGCTGAAGGTGGTGGAGACCCAAGGCGGCGTTTCGGAGTCAGCCCAGGAGGAGAACCGTGCCAGGCTTGTCTTCCCCGCGCTTGGCAAGACCCCCGAGGAGCGTCAGGCAGCCCTCGAGCGGCTTCTCAATGGCTGGCGGCTGGGGTACCGCTCGGAGGGCCCGTATGGACCTCGCGACGAACTCTACGATCGCGAATGATCAGCTGTGACACCAACCTGTTCGTCTACGCTCACGACAACAGTGACCTGCCCAAGCAGTCTACCGCGCGCCTGGTGCTGAGCGCTTTGGCCGGCCGAGAGGTGGCTCTTGGTCTGCAGGTCGTCGGCGAGGTGCAGAACGCCTTACGCAAGAGGCTCAAGACGCCGGCGCAGATCGCTTACCGAGTGGCTTCGGATCTGCTCCTGGAGTTCGACTCGTTCGCCTACGACGAGCGGGCGGTCGATCTAGCCCTCGCCGCGGCGAGCGCCGGTCGCCTGAGCTACTGGGACGCCTTGCTGTTGGCCGCTGCGGACCAAGCTGGCGTCAAGACAATGCTCAGCGAGGATATGTCGAACGGTCTGACCTTCGGGGGCCTGGAAGTCATCAACCCATTCGGCGTCGCAGGACCTAGCGAGCGCGTTCGACAGTTGCTGGCGCTGTAACTCATGACCCGCCCTCTCTTTGTGAATATCGGCGAGCGCACCAACGTCACCGGCTCGGCGCGCTTTCGCAAGCTGATCGCCAACGGCGACTATCCGGCCGCGCTCACCGTCGCGCGCCAGCAGGTCGAGGCCGGCGCCCAGGTGCTGGACGTCAATATGGACGAGGGCCTGCTCGACAGCCCCAAGGCTATGACCACCTTCCTCAACCTGATCGCCGCCGAGCCCGACATCGCCCGCGTGCCGATCATGATCGACAGCTCCAAGTGGGAGGTGATCGAAGCCGGGCTGAAGTGCGCCCAAGGCAAGTCGATCGTCAATTCGATCTCGATGAAGGAAGGCGAGGACAAGTTCCTCGACCAGGCGACCAAATGCCTGCGCTACGGCGCGGCGGTGGTGGTGATGGCGTTCGACGAGGCGGGCCAGGCCGACACCCGTGACCGCAAGGTGGCGATCTGCGAGCGCGCCTACCGCCTCCTGACCGAAAAGCTCGGCTTCCCGCCCGAGGACATCATCTTCGATCCCAATATCTTCGCCGTTGCGACGGGGCTCGAGGAGCACAACAACTACGCGGTCGACTTCATCGAGGCGACGCGGGCGATCAAGCAGCAGCTGCCCCACGCTCGCATCTCCGGCGGCGTCTCCAATATCTCGTTCGGCTTTCGCGGCAACGAGCCGGTGCGCCGGGCGATGCACTCGGTGTTCCTCTACCACGCGATCGCCGCGGGCATGGACATGGGCATCGTCAACGCTGGCGAGCTGCCGGTCTACGACGAGATCGATCCTGGCTTACGCGAAGCGGTCGAGGACGTGATCCTCAACCGGCGCGCGGACGGCACCGAGCGGCTGGTGGATCTGGCGCCCAGCTACAAGGGCGGCGCGGCGGTGGAGAAGATCGTCGACCTGGCCTGGCGCAACGCGCCGGTCGGTGATCGGCTGACCCACGCCCTGGTGCGCGGCATCGGCGATTACATCGACGTCGATGTCGAGGAGGCGCGGCTGGCGGCCAAGCGGCCGCTGGAGGTGATCGAGGGCCCCTTGATGGCTGGCATGAACGTGGTCGGCGACCTGTTCGGCGCGGGCAAGATGTTCCTGCCGCAGGTGGTCAAGTCGGCCCGGGTGATGAAGCAGGCGGTGGCCTATCTGATGCCGTTCATGGAGGCGGAGGGCGACGGCTCGCCGCGCAAGGCCGCCGGCAAGGTGCTGATGGCCACCGTCAAGGGCGACGTGCACGACATCGGCAAGAACATCGTCGGCGTCGTGCTGCAGTGTAACGACTACGAGGTGATCGACCTCGGCGTGATGGTCCCGGCGGACCGCATCCTCGACGAGGCGATCAAGCTTGGGGTCGACATCGTCGGCCTCTCCGGCCTGATCACGCCGTCGCTAGACGAGATGGTGTTCGTCGCCGGCGAGATGGAGCGGCGCGGCTTCTCGATCCCGCTGCTGATCGGCGGCGCCACCACCAGCCGCACCCACACCGCGGTGAAGATCGAGCCGGCCTATGCGCGCGGATCGACCACCTATGTCACCGACGCCAGCCGCGCGGTGGGCGTCGTCTCGGGTCTGATGTCGGCGGTCGAGCGGCCCAAGGCCGAGGCGGAGACTCGCGCCGAGTACGTCCGCATCCGCGAGCAGTTCGTCCGCAGCCAGGAGGCCAAGGTGCGCACGCCGCTGGCCGCCGCGCGGGCCAAGCGCTTCAGCGCCGATTGGCAGCTCTACGCGCCGCCTCGCCCAAGCTTCCTCGGGACCCGCGCGTTCGGGCCCTACGACCTGGCCGAGCTGGCCCGCTACATCGACTGGACCCCGTTCTTCCAGACCTGGGAGCTGGCCGGCCACTATCCGATGATCCTGGAAGACGACGTGGTCGGCGAGGCGGCCCGTTCGCTGTTCGCCGACGCCCGGGTGATGCTGAAGCAGGCGATCGCCGAGAAGTGGTTCGAGGCCCGCGGCGTCGTCGGCCTGTGGCCAGCGAATTCCGACGGCGACGACATCGTGATCTGGACCGACGAAACGCGCACCGCCGAGCGCGCCCGGCTCTTTAGCCTGCGCCAGCAGATGTCCAAGGCCGAAGGCCGGCCCAACCTGGCGCTGGCCGACTTCATCGCCCCAATCGGCGGCCCGCTCGACTATGTCGGCGGCTTCGCCGTCACCGCCGGCCATGGCGAGACCGCGGTGGCGGAACGCTTCAAGGCCGCGGGCGACGACTATAACGCCATCCTCTCCACCTCGATCGCCGACCGGCTGGCCGAGGCCTTCGCCGAAGCGCTGCACCACCGCGTGCGCACCGAACTGTGGGGCTACGCGCCGGAAGAGGGCTTCGACATCGGCGCGCTGCTCGGGGAGAAGTACCGCGGCATCCGACCGGCGCCCGGCTATCCCGCCCAACCGGATCACACCGAGAAGGCGACGCTGTTCTCCCTGTTGGACGCGACCGTCGCGACCGGCATCGAGCTAACTGACAGCTTCGCGATGAACCCGCCCGCCTCCGTTTCCGGCCTCTACTTCGCCAACCCGCAGGCGCACTATTTCGGCGTCGGCAAGATTGAGCGCGACCAGGCCGAGGACTACGCCCGCCGCAAGGGCTGGACCACCGCCGTCGCCGAACGCTGGCTGGCCCCGATCCTCAACTATGAACCGAAGCGGCCGGTGGCCGCTTAGACCGGCGTGCTCGCGGTAGAGGGTGATCACCACCTTCGCCGGCTTGCCCGCGTGCAGGAAGTCGCCGGTGAACGTCAGCGTGTCGCCGTTGCGACTGTAGCGGATGCGCTCGCCAGCGTGGGCGCCTTCGCCTGCTAGATCGATCGTCTCACGGCCGCAGTCCGTGGCTACGAAGCTCATCGGCGCCTCCGGCGCCTCCCAGGGATGATCGAGCGCGAATCCGAAATGCCGCACGCGCAAGCGCACCTGCCCGTCTGGGTCCGCGAGCAAGGTCTCGATCTCCACCAAGCCGCCAGGGTGCGTCGGATGGAGCGCCCATGACGAGCCCATCAGCTGACCGCCTGGCCCCCACACCCAGCGTTCCTCGCTCTTGGCGTCCTCGGTGTCGTTGCGCCAGGCGCCAACCATCCAGCTCATCTTGGCGAGGTCGCACGGCGCGGCGTTCGCGGCGGGCGCTAGCAGCAAGGTGGCGGCCAGTGCGAACTCGATGTTTCTCATGCGCCCAGCATGCGGCGCGGGCGGCGCCATCGCAACGCTGCAGGGCGCCGTAGCGTGAATCTGGCGCTCGCGGCGACGTTGGGCCTAGGGTCGGCGCAGCATCGTAGGAGACGCGCCATGCCGCTCGACACCGCCGGGTTCGTTCAGGACAAGTACGCGGGGGCCAAGGCCGCGTTCGAGGCCAATTTCGAGAGCGGGGCCGATCTCGGCGCCTCGTTCTGCGCCACGCTCGAGGGCGAGACGGTGGTCGACCTCTGGGGCGGCTGGGCCGACGAGGCCAAGACCCGGCCGTGGGAGCGCGACACTATCGTCAACGTCTACTCGACCACCAAGACGATGAGCTTCATCACCGCCCTGCTGCTGGCCGACCGCGGCGAGCTCGACTTCGATGCGCCGGTGGCCAAGTACTGGCCGGAGTTCGCCGCCAACGGCAAGGCGGCGGTCAAGGTCAGCCACCTGATGGCCCACTCCGACGGCCTCTCGGGTTGGAAGGAGAAGATCAGCACGCACGACCTCTACGACTGGGACAAGGTGGTCGGCCTGCTGGCGGCGCAGGCCCCGCTGTGGGAGCCGGGCACCCGCAGCGGCTACCACGCCATCACCCAGGGCTATCTGATCGGCGAGGTGGTGCGCCGGATCAGCGGCAAGACCATCGGGACCTTCTTCCGCGAAGAAATCGCCGAGCCCCTGGACGCCGACTTCTGGATCGGCCTGCCGGCGTCGGAGGACCACCGCGTCGCCGACCTGATCCCGCCGCCGCCCGGCGGCGCGATCGGCGACATGGAGCAGGACGAGATCCAGAAGATCACCTTCAACAATCCAGGCGTCGACGTCATGGAGACCCGCACCCGCGCCTGGCGCGGCGCCGAGATCCCGGCGGCCGGGGGCGCCGGGAACGCGCGCTCGGTGGCCGAGATCCACGCCATCCTCGCCAACGGCGGCGTCGCCAAGGGCAAGCGCTTCATGTCCGAGGCCGGCTGCCGCAAGGCGCTGGAGCTGCAGATCGAGAACGTCGACCTGGTGCTGGGCATGCCGGCCCGCTTCGGCATGGGCTTCGGCCTCGCCGGCACGACCATCCCGGCGCCGAACCCGAACACGATCTTCTGGGGCGGCTACGGCGGCTCGCTGATCATCATCGACATGGATGCGCGCACCACCTTCTCCTACGTGATGAACAAGATGGGCTCGGGCACGGTCGGCGACGCCCGTGGCTTCGGCATGATCATGGCCATGTGGCAGGCGCTGGCGGCATAGAACTTAGAAGGGATAACCGCGGAGATCGCGGAGATACGCGGAGGACGCTTCGCGCCAGGCCAACCACGGGCATTCGGCGCCTAATCACCGACCGATGAGAGATCCTCGCTCGCTCCGCATATCTCCGCGATCTCCGCGGTTCAATCCTTCGGGCGCCGGCGGCGAGGCGACGTGAGAGCCGACCGAGTCAAAATCAAAAGTGCAGCACTGAAAATATCGGAGGAAGCGTCAGATGAAGGACTTCAGCGGCAAGATCGCCGTGATCACCGGCGGCGGCACCGGCATGGGCCGCGAGCTGGCGCGCCAGCTGGTCGCGGAGGGCTGCAGCGTCGCCATGTGCGACCTCTCCGAGGCGAACATGGCCGAGACCGCGCGGCTGTGTACGGCGGAGGCGGCGCAGGGCGCCAAGGTCACCACCCACATGGCCGACGTCTCGATCGAGGAGCAGATCAACCGGTTCCGCGACGAGGTCGCCGCGCAGCAGGAGACCGACAAGATCCACCTGCTGTTCAACAACGCCGGCATCGGCGGCGGCGGCAGCTTCGTCAATTCCACCCGGGGCGAGTGGGAGAAGACCTTCAACGTCTGCTGGGGCGGGGTCTACTACGGCTGCCGCGCCTTCCTGCCGATGCTGATGAAGGCTGACGAGGCGCACATCATCAACACCTCGTCCGTCAACGGCTTCTGGGCCTCGCTCGGGCCGCAGACCGCGCACACCGCCTACAGCGCCGCCAAGTTCGCGGTGAAGGGGTTTACCGAGGCGCTGATCAACGACCTCAAGCTCAACGCCCCGCACATCAAGTGCTCGGTGGTGATGCCCGGCCACATCGGCACCGACATCGCCATCAACTCGCGCAAGGTGCTGACCGGCGAGGACGAGATCAGCGCCGAGACCCTGGCCGGCGCCCGCCGGCAGATGGCGCGGATGGGCGTGCCGGAGGGCCAGATGACCGACGCGCAGATCGTGGCGCTGATCGAGGACCAGGGCCGGCAGTTCCGCGACAACGCCCCCACCACCGCCGCGCAGGCCGCCAAGATCATGCTCGACGGCGTCAAGAGCGACACCTGGCGCATCCTGGTCGGCGAAGACGCCCAGCGCATGGACGAAATGGTCCGGGCCGACCCGGTCCACGCGTACGAGCCGGGGTTCTTTGAGCGGATGACAAACGCTGTCGGCTGGCGGCTGGGCGGGGCGCGGACCTAGGGCCGGGCGCGTCCCGCCGCCAAACACCTATCACTCCCATATAATTGCGGGCAAACTCAGACACCAGGAACCGCGTAAGGCCCTTCAGAATAACTCTACTGGATCAATAGGAATTCAGAGCCTAGGAACGCCGTTCGTTTCACAGCAGCAGTCCCGGCCTCCCATGAGCAGCGATCCCGAGTTCCTCTGGTACATCCCGAACACGATCCAGGCCGGCCACCGCGGCGACGACGTGGCGGCGGACCACAACAGCCTCGAGACCCTCACCAGCCACGCCAACGCGCTGGAGGATCACGGCTGGCGCGGCGCGCTGATCGGCGCCGGCTGGGGCAGGCCCGACACCTTCACCGTCGCGGCCTCCCTGACCGCCCGAACCACCACGTTCGAGCCACTGATCGCGATCCGTCCCGGATACTGGCGGCCGGCCAATTTCGCCTCGGCGGCGGCCACGCTCGACCAGCTGAGCGGCGGCCGGGTGCGGATCAACATCGTCTCCGGCCAGGACAACCTCGCCGCCTACGGCGACGCCGAGGGCGACCAGGCCCAGCGCTACGCCCGCACCCGCGAGTTCATGCGGCTGGTGCGCCGGCTGTGGACCGAGGAGGATGTCACGTTCGAGGGCGAGCACTTCCGGGTGGCCGGGTCCACGGTGCAGCCGCGGCTGGGGGCCAGGGGCGAGCGGCGGCACCCCAAGCTCTACTTCGGCGGCGCCTCGGAGGCGGCCGAGCGGACCTCCGCCACCGAGTCCGACGTGCAGCTGTTCTGGGGCGAGCCGCTGGAGGGCGTGCGCGAGCGGATCGAGCGGCTGCGGCGGCTGAGCCATGAGCTGGACCGCGACCTGCCGCCGCTCGAGTTCGGGCTACGCATCACCACCTTCGTGCGCGACACCACCGAGCAGGCCTGGGCGGACGCGGAGGCCAAGGTCGCCGAGATTGCCAACGGCAAGGGCCAGGGCTGGCGCGATCATCGCCGCACGTTCGTCGCGGAGGGGCAGAAGCGGCTGCTCGACCTGCAGTCCCAGGGCGAGGTGCTGGACGACAATCTCTACACCACGCCGGGCAAGTACGGCGGCGGCGGCGCCGGCACCACCTGGCTGGTCGGCTCGCCGCAGGACGTCGCCAACTCGCTGCTCAAGTACCAGGCGCTGGGGATCAGCCACTTCGTGCTCTCCGACACGCCCTACCTCGAGGAGATCAAGCGGCAGGGCGACCAGCTGCTGCCGCTGCTGCGGCGACGGCCCGCCGCCGAGGCGAACGCCGAAACCCAGCGTGAGCCCGCGCTGAGCGGCGCCAAATAGGGCCGGCGGGTCAGGCCGGGCTCAGCGCCAGGCTGGGGTAGTCGGTGTAGCCGGCCGGGCCGGGGCTGTAGAACGTTTCCATCGTCCAGGGCGCCAGGGGCGCGCCGGCGCGAACTCGCTCCGGCAGGTCCGGGTTGGAGATGAACAGCTTGCCGAAGGCGACCGCGTCGGCCTCGCCGGCGTCCAGCAGCGCCTGCGCCCCCGCCGGATCGAACTTCTCGTTGGCGATGTAGACGCCGCCAAACGCCGCCTTCAGCTGCGGCCCGATGCTATCGTCGGCGACGTATTCGCGGGCGCAAAGGAAGGCGAGCCTGCGCTCCCGCGCCGCCCGCGCCACATAGCTGAACGTCGCCGCCAGGTCGCTGTCGCCCATGTCGTGGGAATCGCCGCGCGGGGCGAGGTGCAGCCCCACCCGCTGCGCCCCGAACACCGAGACCGCCGCGTCCACCGCCTCCAGCATCAGCCGCGCGCGGTGCTCGATCGGTCCGCCGTAGGCGTCGCCGCGCTTATTGCTGCCGTCCTGCAGGAACTGGTCGAGCAGATAGCCGTTGGCGCCGTGCAGCTCGACCCCGTCGAAGCCGGCCCGCTCGGCGTTCTCGGCCGCGCGCCGGTAGGCCTCGACCACGTCCGCGATCTCGGCCAGCGTCAGCGGCCGCGGGACCGGATAGGGCCGCTTTGGCTGCAGCAGGCTGACGTTGCCCTTCGCCGCCACCGCGCTGGCCGACACCGGCGCCTGGCCGTCCAGGAACACCGGGTCGGAGATCCGCCCCACGTGCCACAGCTGGGCGAAGATCAGGCCGCCGGCGCGGTGCACCGCTGCGGTGGTCAGCTTCCAGCCCGCCACCTGCGCCTCCGACCACAGCCCGGGCGTCGCGGCGTAGCCCACCCCCATCGGCGTGACCGAGGTCGCTTCGCCGATGATCAGGCCGGCCGAAACGCGCTGGGCGTAGTACTCGGCCACCATGGGGCCGGGCGTGCGCGTGTCGCCGGACCTCGCCCGCGTCAGCGGCGCCATGACGATCCGGTTCTTCAAGGTGAGCTCGCCGAGCTGAAGCGGATCGAAGAGCGACGGCATGCAGGGACTCCGTGTTGTTGCTCGGCAAGCTTAGCCGCGCGCCGCCCTGGCGCGAGCAGAGAAATCCTACGGCCGCGACCAGATTAGTGGGGACGCTCTGGCAACCTGACCCTGCGTGGGGCGCGGCGTTAAACGCAAATCACGGCGCGGCAATGTGGAACAATGTGTCGACCGAATATTTCCCCGCGCCGGTTAGGTACAACAGCAGGAAGCCGCCCATGATGCTGAGGTTCTTGTAGAAGGCCTCCATCTTGTCGAGTTGAGCCGGGCCTTTGATGGTCCAATAGCGATGCTCAACCAGCGACGTTCCCAGCGTGTAGAAGGCCATCAACAGCGCCGCGGGACGGGTGAACGCGCCGACGGCGATGGCGAACGCAACCGGAAGCTCCATGAAGATCGAGACGGCGGCGGCCAGCGCCGGCGCCGGAACCCCATCGCGCACGATCTGGCTGACCGTGCCCGAATAGTCTCTCAGCTTTCGCCAGCCGAAGATCAGAAACAGTGTCGCCAGGAAGAGACGCGCCGCGAGAACGATCGAGCTGTCGATGTCGTTCAGCATCACCCCACCCCGCTCCGTCGGCGCGCCAGGACGCGCACCATGTCAAATGGCGCGGCCGAGACCGGGTTGAAATTGGCCTTTGGTATCGGCCCGTCGCGGGACGGCCTCGAGCGTCGGGTGGCCGCTAGATCGACTGGCCGCCCGAGACCTCGATGCGCTGGGCGTTGACCCAGCGGTTGTCGTCGGAGAGCAAGCTGGCGATCATCGGGCCGATGTCGTCGGGCAGGCCGACGCGGCCCAGCGCGGTCAGGCCTGCGACGTGCTGGTTGATACCGGGATTGTCGCGCACCATGCCGCCGCTGAAGTCGGTGGCGATGGCGCCGGGCGCGACCACGTTGACGGCGATCCGGCGCGGCCCCAGCTCCTTGGCCATGTACTTGGTCAAGACCTCGATCGCCGCCTTCATTGAGCCGTAGGGCGCGCTGCCGGGCATGATGATGCGGGTGAGCCCGGTCGACACGTTGACGATCCGGCCGCCGTCGTTGATCAGCGGCAGCAGCTTCTGGGTCAGGAAGAACACGCCCTTGAAGTGGACGTTGTAGACCGCGTCCAGCTCGGCCTCGGTGGTGCTCTCGATCGAGTTGTGGTGCGAGATGCCGGCGTTGTTGACCAGATAGTCGAACCGCTCGGCCCCCCAGCCGCCTAGCGTCTGCCGTACGCGCCCGGCGAAGGCGTCGAACGCGCTGACATCGCCGGTGTCGAGCTGCACCGCCAGCGCCCGGCGTCCCGTCGCCTCGACCAGGCCGACCACCTCGTCGGCGGCGGCCCGGTTGGAATTGTAGGTGAAGATCGTGTCTACGCCGCGCTGGCCCAGGTTCAGCACCGTGTTGCGGCCGAGGCCCCGGCTGCCGCCGGTGACGATGGCGATCTTCTGAGCTTGGTCGGTCATGGGCGGCTCCTTCGCATTGGGTCGGCCTCACTTAGGCTGCGCGCGAAATACGAACAATTGCTAGATTTCGGTATCTTAATTCCGGGACTGCGAACAATTGGACAAGCTCGAAGGCATGCGCCTGTTGGTCCGCGTGGTGGAGCGGCAGAGCTTCAGCGCGGCGGCGTCCGACCTCGGCCTGCCCCGTTCCAGCGCGACCACGGCGATCAAGCGGCTCGAAGAGCGGCTGGGCGTGCGCCTGCTGCAGCGGACCACGCGCCAGGTCACGCCGACCCTGGAAGGCGAGGTCTACTACCGCCGCTGCAAGGCGATCCTGGCCGAGATCGAGGACGCCGAGGCGGCGCTGGCCGGCGGCGAAGTGCGCGGCCTGCTGCGCATCGACGTGCACGGGCCGATGGCGCGCACCTTCCTGCTGCCCGGGCTGCCGGCCTTCCTGGAGCGCCATCCGGGCCTCACCCTGCACATCGGCGAGGGCGACCGCTTCGTCGACATCGTGCGCGAGGGCTACGACTGCGTGATCCGCGCCGGCGAGACCGCCGACAGCGACATGATCGTCCGCCGCCTGGGCCTGGCGCACGAGGGCACCTTCGCCAGCCCGGCCTACCTCGCCCGGCGGGGTGCGCCGCGCACGTTGGACGACCTACAGGGGCACGAGATGATCGGCTTCGCCTCGTCACGCACCGGCCAGGTGCTGCCGCTGGAGTTCACCGTCGGGGCCGAGCTGCGCACCCTGACCCTGCCGGCCCGCATCACCGTCACCAGCTCCGACACCTACGCCGCCCTGGCCCGCCTCGGCTTCGGCCTGATCCAGGCCCCGCGCTACCACTACGCCCGCGACGTCGCCGCCGGCACGCTGGCCGAGGTGTTGCCGGACCACCCCCCGTCGCCGACCCCGATCTCCGTGCTCTACCCCAAGAGCCGCCAGCTCTCGCCGCGGGTGCGCGTGTTCATCGACTGGCTGGTGGAGACGGTGGCGCCGAGGCTTTGAGGGGGCGGGCGGGTCGCCCGCCAAGGCCACCAAGATCATGTTGTGCGGGGTTCACGTGCGAGGTCTAGCGAATCCCGGTCGGGGAGGACCCCCGTGGCAACGGCCGCCGACTCGCGTAAGGCTCGACAAGCGGATAGGAATCAACCTCCGGCTCGCAGCCGGCGGGGGCGGTGAGTGGCTTACATCTCGAACGACGCGAACACTCTGTTCGACGACGGAGACTTCACACTCCGCGATATGCCTCGGCTGCTGGCGGCCATGCACACTGCCACGAACGTCCGAGGGTACAGAGACATCACGCTCGATTTTAGTCGCTGCACTAGGGCTTACGCGGGGCCGATGCTTGGAGTTGCAGCTCACGCGCAGTCCTGTTGGTCTCAAGGCATCGACGTCGAACTGAAGCTCCCGGCAGACTCTCGTCTCGCTCGTCTGTTCACGAACGCCAACTGGGCAAACTTAATCGATCCCAGGTCGGCCGCGTAGCGCCTGCTCTGTCCGGCGAACACACGACGGCATTCGTCTTGATTGACCGTGCGTAGCGCACCGTACCCAAGGCGGGCGCCGCGATCCGGTCGAGCCCGCGAAGATCGCAAACACGCGGCGCAGCGGCGCAGACGAGGGAGTGGAGGCCCAGGACGACATGGACGGTAGCGCGGTGAAAGTTCCGGCAACGGATATCGACGTGGTCGTGATCGGGGCCGGGTTCGGGGGGCTGACGATGCTCTACCGGCTGCGCGAGCGCGGGTTTTCCATGCAGGGCGTGGAGATGGGCGACGGGGTCGGCGGGACCTGGTTCTGGAACCGCTATCCTGGCGCCCGGGTGGATATTCAGAGCGTCGAATACTCGCTCAGCATCTCGCGCGAGGTGCAGGACGAGTGGACCTGGACCGAGCTGATGGCGCCGCAGGCGGAGCTGGAGCGCTACGTCAATTTCGTCGCCGACCGGCTGGATCTGCGGCGGCACATCAAGTTCAACACACGGGTCACCGCGATGACCTGGGACGAGGCCAGCGCCACCTGGCGGGTCGAGACCGACCAGGGCGAGGTCTGGCGGGCGCGCTTCGTGGTGACGGCGGTGGGGTGCCTGTCGGCGCCGCTGGAGCCGGCGATCGAGGGGCTGCACAGCTTCGCCGGCGACACGCTCTACACCAACCGGTTTCCGAAGGACGGCTACGACTTCAGCGGCAAGCGCGCGGCGATCGTCGGCACCGGCTCGTCCGGGGTGCAGGCGACGCCGGTGGTGGCGCGGCAGGCCGAGCACCTGACGGTGTTCCAGCGCTCGGCGGCCTACACCATGCCGGCCGGCAACCGCGCCTGGGCGCCGGGCGAATTCGAGGCGCTGCGCGAGGACTACGACACCATCCGCGCCGCGCAGCTGAACTCGGCGCTGGGGGCCGCGCGCTTTGGCGCCGTGGCGATCGACCCGACCGCGGCGCCGCCGCCGAACATCCTCGACTTCACGCCGGAGGAGCGCCTGGCGCGGCTCGACCGCGACGGCTGGCTGGCGGCCACCCCGTTCGCCTGGGCCGACGTGGGGCTGAACATGGAGGCCAACCTAGCCGCGCAGGCGCTCTACGCCGAGATGATCCGCCGCGAGGTGAAGGACCCCGAGACCGCTGCGGCGCTCGTTCCCCACTATCCGATGGGCTGCAAGCGCCCGATCATCGACATCGGCTACTTCGATACGTTCAACCGCGAGAACGTGACGCTGGTCGACCTGCGCAAGGGCGCGATCCAGCGGGTCACGCCGGAGGGGATCGAGACCGGGCAGGGGTTCTTCCCGCTCGATGTGATCGTCTACGCCACCGGGTTCGATGCGATGACCGGGGCGCTGAACCGGATCGACATCAAGGGCCGCGATGGGGCGCTGCTGCGCGACGCCTGGATCGCCGAGGGGCCGCGCAGCTATCTGGGGCTGATGGTGGCGGGCTTCCCGAACCTGTTCACCATCACCGGGCCCGGCAGCCCGTCGGTGCTGACCAACATGGTCGCCTCGATCGAGCAGCACAGCGGCTGGATCGGCGACTGCCTGGTGGGGATGCGGGACAAGGGCTTGCGGACGATCGAGGCGGAACCGGACGCGCAGGAGGACTGGGTGACGCACGTCGCCGGGCTCGCCGAGGGCGGCGTGCGGGTGCACGAGAGCTGCACGTCCTGGTACCTGGGCGCCAACGTGCCCGGGAAGGTGCGGGTCTACATGCCCTACGCCGGCGGCCTGAACGTCTACCGCGACCGCTGCGACGAGGTCACCCGCGCCGGCTATGCGGGGTTTGCGCTGGCGTAAACCCCTCTCCTCACCCGTAGGGGGAGGAGATAGATAGCGCCGGCCGCTCCGCGTATCTCCGCGATCTCCGCGGTTCATTCGCCTTCCCGCCCGCGCGGTGATGGCCTAGCTTCGACGCATACATTTGAGGGGCGATATGCTGACCGTTCATCACCTGGGGATCTCGCAATCCGAGCGGATCGTGTGGCTGTGCGAGGAGCTGGGGCTCGACTACGAACTCAAGCGCTACGACCGCCGAGCGGACAACCGGCTCGCGCCCGACGACTACAAGGCGCTGCACCCGATGGGGATCGCGCCGGTGATCACCGACGGCGAGCTGGTGCTGGGCGAGAGCGGGGCGATCTGCGACTACATCTGCGGGAAATACGGCGGCGGGCGCCTGGCGCCCGGGCCGGCCGATGCCGATTTCGCCGACCACCTGTTCTGGTTCCACTGGTCGAACGGCACCTTCATGACCACGCTGATGATGCAGCTGGTGCTGGCGGGCGGCGGCGAAGGCAACCCGGCCAAGGTGTTCGTGGACGATCGCAGCCGGCGCGGCTGGGCGATGGTCGAGGCGAGGCTGGGCGAGGCGCCTTTCTTCGGCGGCGCGAACCTGACCACGGCCGACATCATGATGGTCTACTGCCTGACCACCAGCCGGGCGTTCCGCGGCCTCAGCATCGACGGCTATCCCAACCTGAAGGCCTACCTCGCGCGGATCGGTGCGCGACCGGCCTACCAGCGGGCGATGGCCAAGGCCGAGCCGGGCATGGCGCCGATGCTGGCCTGATCCGCGGCGGGAGGGCTGGCTGGGGACTGACAGCGATTCCCTCAGGCGCCGTGCTGTCTTCGTTCTTTGATATCGTCAAACGCGGGCATGCGGCGCTCCCGGTGAGGGGCGCCCGCGCCGGCGTCGTGCGCGGCCCAGGCCAAGGCGCGTTAGAAGAGCTGGCGCCGGTCGTGTGGAGCGCCCGCCGAATTCACGGAGGGGACTCCGTTATCTGCGGCCGTTTACGGCTTCACCTGAAACATCGCCGGGCAGAGAAACTGCAAGGACCGGGCGCTTCATTCAGGCCGCCACCGGCGTCAAAAATGTGCGCTCTTCCGAGAGGATGAAGCGCTTCTCCTGGGCGCCTTGGAAGTTGGCCACGGCGGCGGCGTCGGTCTTGAGGCGGGCGCGGTAGCTTTCGTAGGCGGCGAGGCTGTCGAAGCCGATCATCGCGAGCGCGATGTTGTTGGTTCCCTCGTGGGGCATGAAATAGCCGATCAGGTCGCCACCGTTGGCGGGGATGATGGTCAGCCAGCGCCGCGCATAGGCCTCGAAGGCGTCGCGCTGGAACGGGTCGATCACGTAGCGGATGCAGCAGACGATCTTCAAGGTGGGGCTCATTGGCGGTCCCTCGAGCTTACGGAGCGCAGCGATTAGCCCGCGCGCAGCGCGCGATGGTTCGATCCGCGCCGAAGCGTCCTCGCTGGGCGGGGCGGCGGCCGAGGGCTAGGGTCTGGGCATGAGAGATGGACCCGACATCGCCCGCATCGGCGCCCTGCTGGGCGATCCGGCGCGCACCCACATGCTGACCGCGCTGATGAGCGGCCAGGCGCTCACCGCCGGCGAACTGGCGCGCGAGGCGGGGATCACCGCCCAGACCGCTTCGTCGCATCTGGCCAGGCTGGCGGAGGGCGGGCTGATCACGCCGCGCAAGCAGGGCCGCTGCGTCTACTTCGCCTTGGCGAGCGGCGAAGTCGCCGAGCTGATTGAGAGGCTGGCAGGGCTCGCGGCCCGCGCGGGGCATTTGCGGACGCGGCCTGGACCGCGCGACCCGGCCATGCGGCGCGCCCGGGTCTGCTACGACCACCTCGCCGGCGAGATGGGCGTCACGATGCTGGACGGCCTCGTGGCTCACGGCGTGATCGAGGACCGCGGCGGCGCGCTCAGCCTCGGCGACGGCGGGATCGCCTTCGTGCGCTCGTTCGGGGTGGCGATGGAGACGCTGCATACGGGGCGGCGGCCGGTCTGCAAGGCCTGCCTCGACTGGAGCGAGCGCCGCAGCCACCTCGCCGGCGCGCTGGGCGCGGCGATGCTGGCGGCGATCTACGCCAAGGGCTGGGCGCGGCGGCTGGACGGCGGCCGCGTGGTCGCCTTCAACGCCGGCGGGCTAGCCGCCTTCGAGCGGACGTTCCGGGTGGCGCTGGCGGCCTAAGGCTGCGGCGACGGCGTGCTGGTCGGCTGATCGCTGCTCGGCGCAGGAGCGGTCGGATAGGGGGGGATGCCGGGGTCCTTCGGCGTCGGATCGGTGGCCGGCGACGTCGGCGCGGGGGCCGTGGGCGCGCCGCTGGCGTCGGTCGGCGCGCTGGCCGGGACGTTGGTGTCCGTGGTCGGCGAGGCCTGGGCGTTCGGTTCGGCGGCCGGCGGGGGCGAGGCGGCGGCGGCCGGCGGAGCCTGGCCTGGATCGGCCTGCGCCGGGGCGGGCTGGTTGTTGTAGTTCAGCGCCTTGCCGAACAGGATCGAGCGCTGGGTCAGCTCCTTGGCGTTGCTGTCGCAGCGGTCGGGGAGAGCCCAGAGCATCCAGGCGCGGGCCAGCTCCCGCGTCGTCTTCCCCTCGGCGATCGACCAGATGGCGCGGCCCTGCTTGATGGCGGCGAGGCCGTCCTCGGAGATCGGCCGCGGGCTGGCCTTCTCAGCCTCGGTGACCGAAGCGCCGATCAGCTTCAGCTCGACCCGCGCGGCGTCCATGTCCGAGTGATAGGGCTCGTCCTCGACCACGGAGGTGCCGAACATGTGGTCGATGTCGCGCAGGTCCGGCTTCACCCGCTGGTAGACCGCCAGGTACTCGTCGAGCGCGCCGTAGCACCAGGCCGAGAGCTGGTAGCTGTCGGTAGGCGCGCCGGGCGGCAGCGGCTCGCCGCCGCCCCCCCCAGCGCCATTGTCGGGCGGCGGCGTGTCGGCCAGCATCAGGGTCAGGGCCAGGGCGAGGGCAGGGATCATGCGTCAGTGGGTCCGGAGCGGGGCGGCGCGCGGGCGTCCTGTTCGCCGCCGCGACCATAACCACCGCCCCCCGGGGTCTCGATCTCGACAGCGTCGCCCGGCCGCACGGTGATCGAAAAGCAGCCTTCAAGCTCCTTTACCGCGCCCGACGCCTCGATCAACCTCTGACTTCCG
>Ga0302311_10000524_pt1 | contig 47920 bp, 40 predicted proteins | sample III_Palsa_N1_3_FD_200449 | JGI IMG/M metagenome (GOLD analysis project Ga0302311, IMG submission 200449) | Peat permafrost microbial communities from Stordalen Mire near Abisko, Sweden - III_Palsa_N1_3 | ecosystem: Environmental > Terrestrial > Soil > Palsa > Peat permafrost | place: Sweden... | reverse complement strand
GACCGCCACCACTCCGGCACCGCTGGGATCGGCGATCAGTGTGTCGTCCCCCTTGAGCACCACCACGGCCTGTGCGAGCTCGGCGGCGGCGCGCACGTGGCGCAGGCGCTCGCGCTCGATCTCCTCGCTGGAGAGCGCCAGCAGCCGTCCCAGCTCACCGGCGTGCGGGGTTAGCACCGTCGGGGCTTCACGGGCGGCCAGATCGCCGAGGCGTCCGGCATGCGCGTTGAGGCCATCGGCATCGATCACAGTGGGAACCGGCGCGCGGCGTGCGAGCTCGCGCGCAAACGCCAACGCACCAGGTCCCCGCCCGAGACCGGGTCCGAGCGCGAGTGCCCCGCCGCGCTGTGCGGCCTCGAGCACGGCGTCGACGCCCGCGTCGGTGAGCGAGCCATCCTCCTCGGGCAGACCACGGGTCATCAACTCGGGGAGCCCGCCGGTGGCGAGGATCGTCTGCACGGAAGCCGGTATGCAGGCTGTGACGTAGCCGGCGCCGGCGCGCATCGCGGAGTAGGCGGCCATGCGCGGCGCGCCTGTGAGGCCGCGTGAGCCACCGGCAACGAGCACGTGGCCACTCGAAAACTTCGTCGATGCGGCCGCGCGGTGCGGGAGCAAGCTCAGAACGGCGCCACCGACCAGGCCGATGTCGGCTGCAGTGGGCGCGCGGCGGGGAATGCCGATGTCGAGCGTGCGCACCTCGCCGGCGTGGGCCTTCCCAGGGTGGATCCAGAGGCCGGGCTTGGCAGCGTGGAAGGTGACGGTCATCGCGGCGTGCACCGCACGCGCGCACACCACACCGGTGGAGGCGTCCACCCCGCTGGGGACATCCACGCTGAGGACTGGAACGCCGCAGGCGTTGGCGGCGTCGATCGCCGCCGCGATCGCTCCCCGGGGCTCGCCGGCGAAGCCGGTGCCGAGCAGCGCGTCGACCACCACTGCCGATCTGGGTATGAGTCCCGCGCTCCCGGCGGCGGACGGCCCGTCGGCGATGGAAGATCCAGTCACTTCGACATCGCTCACTTTTGCGGAGGAGCCGACACTCGAGAAGTCCATCTGCGCCGGCGGAGCGCCTGGCAGGCGCAGGAGGTTCTCACGCGCGTCCCCCTTCAGCTCCTGCGGCGGCCCCACGGTGAGGACGTCGACCTCACGACCGGCGTCACGCAGCAGGCGTGCCGCCACCAGCCCATCGCCACCGTTGTTGCCCTTGCCGCAGAGCACCGTCACAGGCCCGTCGGGCGCGAGCTGCTCGACGGCACGGGCCACGCCAATCCCGGCGCGCTCCATCAGCTCGAGCGAGGGCACCCCCTGCTCGTCGATCGCCCAGCGGTCGATCGCTCGCATCGCCTCGGCGTCCGGCAGGGGCATGCACCAATCGGGGAGAGCTCCCATGACCAGCGATCGTAATGGGCGCGAACGCTACTCGACGGTGACGGTCTTGGCGAGGTTGCGCGGCTGGTCGACATCCAGGCCGCGGCGGCGGGCGATCTCGTAGGCGAGCAGCTGCAGTGGGATGACCGCGAGGATCGGCTGCAGCATCCAGTCGATCGCGGGAATCGGGATCGCAGCGTCGGCGTGCTCGACGATCTGCGCATTGCCCTCGCTGACGACGGCGATCACGTGGGCGCCACGAGCACGAACCTCCTGGATGTTGGAGGCCACCTTCTCCAGCACCGGGGAGTCGGTGGCGATGCACACCACGGGAGTGGACTCGTCGAGCAGCGCGATCGGGCCGTGCTTCATCTCGCCGGCAGCGTAGGCGTCGGTGGCGATGTAGGAGATCTCCTTGAGCTTCAGCGCGCCCTCCAGCGCCACCGGCAGGCCAACGTGGCGGCCGATGTAGAGGAAGAACTCGCCCTGCCAGTGCTGGGCGGCGATGCGCCCGATGAGCGGCACCACCCCGGCGGAGCCGTCGTCGGGACCGGTGATCTCGGCGATGCAGTGTGGCAGGCGCTTGACCTCGGCCACCAGCTCTGCGATCCGCGCCGCCTCCAATGTGCCGCGCAGCTCGGCGAGGCGCAGGCCGAGCAGGTAGAGGACGGCCACCTGGCAGGTGAAGGTCTTGGTGGCGGCCACCCCGATCTCCAAGCCGGCGCGGGTGAACAGCACGCCGTCGGCGTCGCGCGTGGCCTGCGAGCCCATCACGTTGGTGATCGCCAGCACAGTGGCACCGCGCTCGCGTGCGAGGCGCATGGCAGCGAGCGTATCCGCCGTCTCCCCGGACTGAGAGATGCCGATCACGAGGTCGCCGGGCCCGACCACCGGGTTGCGGTAGCGATACTCCGAAGCGACGTCCATTTCCACGGGAATGCGCGCCCACTCCTCGATCGCGTAGCGCCCGATCAGGCCGGCGTGGTAGGAGGTACCACAGGCGACGATCACGATGCGACCCACGCCGGCCAGTAACGCCTCGTCGAGCGCCCCTCGCTCGTTGAGGCTCACGCCGTCCCCACGGGCGGTGCGATCGGCGATCGTCTCGGCGACGGCGTCGGCCTGTTCGTGGATCTCCTTGAGCATGAACGTCTCGAAGCCGCCCTTCTCGGCGGCCTCCTCGTCCCACTCGACCGTCTCGGTGGCACGCTCCACGCGCACGCCGTCGGGCGTGGTGATCGTGACGCCGCCGGGAGTGAGCACCGCGATCTCCCCGTTTTCGAGGTACTGCACGGTGCGGGTACGCGCGAGGAAGGCCGGCACGGCAGAGGCGAGGAACTGCTCGTCCTCCCCACGACCAACCACGAGCGGACACTCGCGGCGAGCCCCCACCAGCGTCTCGGGCTCGTCGAGGCTCATCGCCACGAACGCGAAGTGGCCCTGCAGCTCGGCGTAGGCGGCACGCACGGCACCGGCAAGGTCGCCGGCATAGTGGTGGGCAATCAGATGGGCGATCACCTCCGCATCGGTCTCGGAGGTGAACCGGCAACCGTCCGCGAGCAGGCGCTTGCGGAGAGGCATGTAGTTCTCGACGATCCCGTTGACGACGACGTGGATGCGATCCGCGCTGTCGAAGTGGGGGTGGGCGTTCTCCTCGCTGACACGACCGTGCGTGGCCCAGCGAGTGTGGGCGATGCCGGTGGTGAGAGGTCGCGCGAGCGTCGCCACCCCGCCGCCCTCCCCGGCATCGGCTCGAGCGCGTACGCCCTCCAGCTTTGCTTCCAGCGCGCGCAGGTTGCCAACGGCGCGCACGGCCTCGATTCGGTCGTCGGCGATCACCGAGATCCCGGCGCTGTCGTAGCCGCGGTACTCGAGCTTCTTCAGGCCGGCGAGCAACAGCTCTTGGACGGGAGGCCCACCCTCCCGCCGGCCAACGTAGCCGACGATTCCGCACACGGCGATCGAATCCTTTCTCAGAACGGCAAGCAGCCGGAGCTCCTGGCAGCACCGGCTCACTCTCCGCATGGAGGTCGTCCTCGACGATACCACCGGTTTGTGGACACCTCGAACGCACGTCCGCGGGTGTCGCGAGTCGGGCGTTGGGTGGCGCTCCGGTAGTCGTTGTGCGAACGCCGGCTGTGTCGCCGACCACGTCTATTCTTCGCTCTTTACGATGTTTTCGGCGATCGCCAGGTCGAGGGCCGGGAGGTCGAGAATCGCGGTGTTGTGACCGGCCTTGGACGGCAGACCGAGTTTCGCGTCCAGCATGGGATCGACCAGCGAGGACAACTGCCCGGCGCAACCTTCGGCCGCCGGAACCGAAAAGGCGTTGTCCACAAGTGAGTTCCCACTGAGCACAAGGGCTTCCAGGCCGTTTTCTTCCTCCTGTTCGAGTTTGCCGCGTTGTCCGCTGATCGGTATGTTCGGCGCCGGTGGGGTGGTCGCCCAAAACGTCATTTCAAGCATGATCGGGTGCGACCCCGACCCGATGTAACAGCTGTTCCCCAAGAACGCGTTGCCCAAATGCACCCGGGCGGGGAACAGCAGCAACGGCTTTTCGCCAAAGAGCCCCGAGACGGATACGAACGCCGGGGCGCTGCTGGCGGGCACAACTTCGATGGTGGCAGTCACTTCGGTGCCATCCGCCGCGCCGCACGAAGCCTGTGCCACTCGGCCGCCGATCGCGCCGCACTGGACCAGGCCATTCAGGCCCCCGGGGACCTCGAGCGGTGCCTTCGACATGATCGTGCCTCCACTCGGCGGCACCAGATCCCACCCTTCCGCGGCGTTCAGCCCACCGGCCTGGATCGTGATCGTCCTGTCGATCGGCACCATAGTGCGGCCGATCGTCAGCCGGCCACCCGCCACCTGCGCATAGACGCAGATCGGGTTTTCCGACCGCCCCTTCAATTCACTCGCCGGACAGCCTCGGAACACGCTGAAGATGCCCTTCGGCGTGGCTCCTGCCGGGGAGGCGATCGACAGCGCCACCAACAGCGTTGCAATCGAGGTCCACATGGCTCTGCAAAAGACCTTCACCAAGCTCGCACCACCAGCGTGTGACGGTATTGCGGCACTCTCTTCGGGCACCAGATAACCGTATCATTCTTAGGAACTTTGTCAACTCGCGAGCTACGAGCTCGGCAAGCCCTACCCCGACTCGCCCAGCTCGCGCTCGACCAGTGCCACGAGAGTGGAGCAGACCTGCTCGGCCTCCTCCTCGGTGGGCGCCTCGACCATCACGCGCACCAACGGCTCGGTGCCGGAGGGGCGCACGAGCACCCGCCCGCGGCCGGAGAGGGCCTCGTCGGCAGCGCGCACCGCGTCGGTGACGGTGCCCGCAAGCTCGAGCGCGCCGCGGTCGCGGACCCGCACGTTGACCAGTCGCTGGGGAAGCTTGTGCATTGCGTGGCGCTCGCTCAGCGGTGCGCCGTCGAGCGCCTCGAGCGCGAGTAGGGCACTGGCGATGCCGTCGCCGGAGCGGTTGAAGCTGATGTCGATGATGTGTCCCGACTGCTCCCCTCCGAGCACCCAGCCGCGTGAACGCAGCTCCTCGAGCACGTAGCGATCGCCAACCTTGGTGGATGCGACGGCGATGTCCGCGTCGCGCATCGCGGCGTGGAAGCCGTAGTTGGTCATCACCGTCACCGCCACCCCACCGCCGACGAGACGGCCGCCGCGCTTGAGGTGCAGCGCAGCGAGCGCCATCAACTCATCGCCATCCACGATCTCACCGGCGCCGTCCACGGCGAGCACGCGGTCGCCGTCGCCGTCGAAGGCAAAGCCGATGGCGTGGCCGCCCGCGCGCACCCGGGCGGCAAGCTCCCGCACATGCGTGGAGCCACAGCCGGCGTTGATATTGCGACCGTCGGGGTGCTCGGCGATCACGCTCACGCTGGCGCCCAGACGCCTGAAGATCTCCGGTGCCACGCGGTGGGTGGCACCGTTGGCGCAGTCCAGCAGTACGTCGAGCCCGTGCAGGTCGAGTGCGGCGAAGCGAGTGTGAAGCTCGCGCAGATAATCCTCGCCGGTGCCCAGCAGCTCGCGAACGTTCCCGATCGCGGTACCGCCGTTGCCCGTGCCGTCGCGGAGCGCCTGCTCGATCTCGAGCTCCGTGTCGTCGGAGAGCTTGAAGCCGTCGGGGCCAAAGAACTTGATCCCATTGTCCTGGTAGGGGTTGTGCGAGGCCGAGATGACCGCAGCGAGATCGAAGCCGTAGCGAGCGATCAAAAGCGGCGCGGCGGGCGTAGGCAGTACTCCGCCGAGCAGGGCATCCCCTCCGGCGGCGCTGACCCCGGCGGCGAGCGCCGCCTGGAGCATCGCCCCGGACTCGCGGGTGTCGCGGATGATGAGCACCTGGGGGCGCTCGGCCTCGGCCAGCGCGGTCGCCGCGCGGCCGAGACCGAGCGCGAGATCCGCGCTCAGCATCACCCCGGCGACACCTCTCACACCGTCGGTGCCAAACAGCTTGCGGGCCACGAGGGTGGGCGGGCCTCTACCGCTTGGAGAACTGCGGACGCTTGCGCGCCTTCTTCAAACCGGCCTTCTTGCGCTCCTTGGCGCGCGAGTCGCGCGTGAGGAAGCCGCGGCGCTTGAGCTCGCCGCGCAGGTTGGGGTCGGCCTCCAGCAGTGCGCGGGAGACGCCGTGGCGCAGCGCGCCCGCCTGTGCGGAGATGCCGCCGCCGTGCAGCCTCGCCACCACGTCCATGCGCTCCTCATAGCCCACCGTCTCCAGCGGCTGGCGGATGTTGCGCTGGAGTGTGGCGCGGGGGAAGTGCTCCTCCAAGGTGCGCCCGTTGACCAGGTAGACGCCGCTGCCCGGGCGCAGGATCACGCGCGCGATCGCGGTCTTGCGCTTGCCGGTCGCGCAGTAGCGCGCCCCGGCGGCGAGGTCGATCGCCGCGGTGGAGATCGGTTGCGGCAACGGCTCCTCAGCCACCTCCTCCACGGCCTCGGCGACATCCTCGGCGTACTCCTCGATCGCGTACGGGTCGGACGGGGCCTCGCGCGCCAGCGGGTCGACGCCTTCGGGGACGATGTCGACTTCCAGGTGCGCGCCCGGCACCGCGGGCTTCACGCGGGGAGCGGGCTCCTCTTCCTCCTCGAAGTCCTCCTCCTCGGCATCGACCTCAGCGGCTGGCTCCTGCGCAGCGGGCTCGCCGGACGGCTGCTGCTCGGAAGGCGACTCGGCGGCGGCCGCCTCAGCCACGAGCTCTGCCACGACCTCTTCTACAACCAGCTCCTCTACAAGCTCCTCGACGATCGCCTCGTCCACAGCAAGCTCCTCCGCGACGAGCTCCTCAACCGCCTCCTCCACGACGAGCTCCTCGACAAGCTCCTCGATGACGGCCTCCTCAACGGCAAGCTCCTCCGCGACGAGCTCCTCGACGGCCTCTTCGTCCGCGACTGGCTCGGCGGCCGGCTCCTCCACGGCCGGAGACTCCTCTGCCGCTGCCTGCTGCGCAACCTCTTCGGCAACGGGCTCAGCGACCGAGGGCTCCCCGGCAGGCTGCTCCTCAGAGGCGGCCGGTTCCTCCAGCGGCTCCTCCGGCCCAGTCGGCTCGTCGGCCATCAGGTCTCGATCTCCAACGGCTCGGGCTTCTGCGCGACGTGCGGATGCTCGGGCCCGGCATAGATCTTCAGCTTCGTCAACTGCTTGCGCGCGAGGCGGTTGCGGGGCATCATGCCCTTGACCGCGATCCGGATGATCTCCTCCGGCCGGCGCGCAAGCATTTCCTCAAAAGTACGCGAGCGCAGACCGCCCGGGTAGCCGGAGTGGCGGTAGTAGCGCTTGTCGGTGCGCTTCTTGCCGGTCACGGCAACCTTCTCCGCGTTGATGACCACGACAAAGTCGCCCGTGTCGATGTGCGGCGTGTATTCGGGCTTGCGCTTGCCGCGCAGCACATCGGCAAGCTGGGTTGCCAGACGGCCAAGGGTCTTGCCGTTGGCGTCGACGAGCAGCCAGTTGCGCTCGCGGTCGGTGGGCTTGGCGACGTAGGTTTTCATCACGTGAAAAAGGCCGCACGCAGGCTACCGCGCACGGCAAGAGCGCGCATGATAGCTACTCCCACTCGATGGTGCCGGGCGGCTTGCTCGTTATGTCGAGCACCACCCGGTTGACCTCGCGCAATTCGCCGATCATGCGCGAGGCGATCGTCTCCAGCAGGTCGTAGGGCAGCCGTGCCCAATCCGCCGTCATCGCGTCGTCGGAGGTGACCGCGCGGATCACCACAACGTGCCCGTAGGTGCGCTCGTCGCCCTGGACGCCGACGGTGCGGATGTCGGGAAGCACGCAGAAGGACTGCCACAGCTCGCGGTAGAGACCGGCCTTGCGGATCTCCTCCTGCAGAATGTGGTCGGCCTCGCGCAGCACGTCGAGGCGCTCCCTCGTCGCTTCGCCACCGACGATCCGAATCGCGAGGCCGGGGCCGGGGAAAGGTTGGCGCCACACCAGGCGCTCGGGCAACCCCAGCTCGGCGCCTACGGCGCGCACCTCGTCCTTGAACAGCGCCCGCAGGGGCTCGACCAGCTCGAAGCGCATGTCCTCGGGGAGTCCGCCGACGTTGTGGTGGGACTTGATCGTCGCCGCGCCGGTGCCCCCGCCGGACTCGATCACATCGGAGTAGAGCGTGCCCTGGACGAGAAAGCGCGCCCCGTCCGCGCCTTCGCCGCTCGCGGCAGCCGCATCCAGCGCCCCCGGGGCGTCCCCCATGCCACCGCCCCCGGCAAGCATCGCGGCCTCCTCCTCGAAGACCCGGATGAACTCCGCGCCAATCGCCTTGCGCTTGGCCTCGGGCTCGGTGACCCCCCGCAGCCGCTCCAGGAAGCGCCGCTCGGCATCGACCGCCACCAACGGCACGTGGAAGGTGTCGCGAAAGGTGGCGATCACCTGCTCGCCCTCGTCCTTGCGCATCAGGCCATGGTCGACGAACACGCACGTCAGCTGGTCGCCCACAGCGCGGTACACGAGCAACGCCGCCACCGAGGAGTCGACGCCGCCCGAGAGACCGCAGATCACCCTCCCCTCCCCCACCTGGGCGCGAATGCGCGCGATCTGCTCCTCCACGATCGAGGCCGCCGACCACGTGGAGGGGCACTCGCACACCTCGGTGAGGAAGCGCTCGAGGATCGCCTGACCGTAAGGGGTGTGGACGACCTCGGGGTGGAACTGGATGCCGTAGACGCCCCGCTCGACGCTCTCGACGGCGACCACCGGGGAGGTGGAGGTGTGTGCGAGAGCAGTGAACCCGGGCGGCGCCTCGTAGACGGTGTCGCGGTGTGACATCCAGCAGGTTTGCTCGCGGGGCGTCTCCCTCAACAGCACCCCGTGCTCGTCGACGGTCAGGTCGGAGCGCCCGAATTCGCCCACCTCCGCCTGCTCGACCCGCCCGCCGAGCTCGTGCACGAGCAGTTGCATCCCGTAGCAGATGCCCAGCACCGGGACCCCCAGCTCCAGCAGACCGCGCTCCAGGCGCGGAGCCTCCGGCGTGTACACCGACGCGGGGCCACCGGAGAGGATGATCCCACGCGGGCGGCGAGCCGCGATCTCCTGCAAAGGCACGTGGTGGGGCACCAATTCCGAGAACACCCCGCACTCGCGCACCCGGCGAGCGATCAGCTGCGAGTACTGACCGCCGTAGTCGATGACCACCACCGCATCCATTGCAGCGGGCTTCGTCAGCCGCTCCTCGACCATGGGGGCCGATACTACGGCTACCTCACTCATTGACGAGCGCGGTTGCCTTCCCGTTCACCGCGCCCATACCGACGCCCTGATCGCGTTGAAGCGCCTTGCCCTCGGTTTGCAGCGAGGGGGCGACGACGACCTCGGCGCGGTTGAACTCGGCGAGATCCTTGTGGCCGCAGGTGGCCATCGAGGTGCGCAGGCCACCGAACAGGTTGAAGGTGCCGTCGTTCTCGCGCGCAGGACCGACGAGGATCTCCTCGAGCGTCCCGTTTTGCGCGGTAGCCACGCGCGCGCCGCGGGGAAGCGAGGGATGGAAGGTGGCCATCCCCCAGTGGAAGCCATGCCCAGGCGCTTCGTAGGCGCGCGCGAGCGGAGAGCCGATCATCACCGCGTCGGCGCCAAGCGCGATCGCCTTGGCGACGTCGCCGCCGTTGCGCATGCCGCCGTCGGCGATCACCATCGAGTAGTCGCCGGTCTCCAGCATGTGCGTGGAGCGCGCGTGCGCGACGTCGGCGATCGCCGTGGCCTGTGGCACGCCTATGCCGAGCACCCCGCGCGTGGTGCACGCGGCGCCCGGGCCCACACCGACCAGCACCCCGGCCGCGCCGGTGCGCATCAGGTGAAGGCCCGTGTGATAGGAGGCGCAGCCGCCCACCACCACGGGCACGTCGAGCGAGGGGATGAACTCCTTGAGGTTGAGCGGCTCCGAGACCGTGGAGACGTGTTCGCCAGAGACGACCGTACCCTGGATCACGAGCACGTCGAGGCCTGCCTCCAGCGCGAGCTCGTGATAGCGAAGCACCCGCTGGGGCGTGAGCGAAGCGGCGACGACCACTTTCTGCGCCTTGATCTCCTGGATGCGTTGGGCGATCAGCTCGGGCTTGACGGGCTCGCGGTAGATCTCCTGCATCTCGCGTGTGGCGAGCTCCTTGGGCAGCGCTGCAATCCGCTCCAGCTGCTCCTCGGCATCCTCATAGCGTGTGAAGATGCCCTCGAGGTTGAGCACCGCCAGGCCGCCGAGGCGGCCGACGATCCCGGCGGTCTCGGGCGAGACCACACCGTCCATCGCGGAGGCCATCATCGGCAGCTCGAACTGGTAGGGCCCCAGCTTCCAGGAGATGTCGATGTCGTCGGGGTCGCGGGTGCGCCGCGATGGCACGATCGCAATGTCGTCGAATCCGTATGCGCGGCGGCCTTTCTTGCCGCGGCCGATCTCTATCTCCATCTCAGGATCCTTACAGTCGGGGCGGACGAGAAGACCCCGCACAGGGCGGGGCCAGAGGGGGGCCGGCGGGAGGCCGGGAGGTGCCTGTCAGAGACGGCGCTCAAGTGGGTTTGAGCATAGCAACGGGGCACGTCGCGACGCTCCGCGGGATTGGTGGGACGCCGAAAAGCAAATGCAAATACCTCCGCCAACCGCCAGTTACAGACGCGGAGGGTGGGACGCAGAAAAGTGAACACACAACACAGCCCACCAACCCCCACGCCACCACGGCTGGTTGGAGGCCAAAAAAGTCAAAACAACACGCACCCCCCACCGGGACGCCGCGCGTGAGCCGGTGGAAGGCTCGGATATCCTCGCGGTGTGAGCGACACGAGTCCACCCGACAACGGCGGGCGACCCGCCCCCGCAAGCCGGACCGCGGGCGGGCGGGCCTACGACCCCCGCGCCATCGAGCAGCGCCGCCAGCGCGAGTGGACAGCCCGCGAGGCCTTCCGCACGCCCCTGCTGAAAGCTGACCAGGGCGGCGTCTACATCAAGGCCTCGGCGCCGTTCACCTCCGGCAACGTGCACATCGGGCACGTGCGCAGCTACGCGATCGGAGACGCCTACGCCCGCTTCCAGCGCGCGCGGGGAGAGCCGGTGCTGTTTGCGTTCGGCTTCGACGCCTTCGGGTTGCCCGCCGAGCTGGGGGCGATCGCCAACGGGGAGTCCCCCGCCGAGTGGGTGGCACGCTGCGCCGAGCACATGACCGGCCAGCTCGAGCGGCTGGGCTTCTCCTTCGACTGGGAGCGCACGTTCATGAGCTCCGACGCAGTGATGTACCGCTGGTCGCAGTGGCTGTTCCTGACGTTGCTGGACGCCGGGTTGATCTACCACGGCAGTGGCAGCGTGGACTGGTGCGACACCTGCCAGACCACGCTGGCGACGATCCAGGTGGAGGACGGCACCTGCTGGCGCTGCCACAACCCGGTGAGGCTGATCCAGCGGGCGCAGTGGTACCTGCGCATCAGTGCCTACCTCGAGGAGAACGACCGCCGCATCGGGGAGCTGCAGAAATGGGACGAGACCTCGCTCGCCAGCCAGCGCTTCGTGTTGGGCCGCGCGGACGGGGTCGAGCTGCAGGCGCGCGCCGCCGACGGGCGCGAGCTGACCGTGTTCACCCCTCACGCCGAGGGCATCACGCAGGCGCGCTTCGTGCTGATCTCCCCCAAGCACCCCGAGGTGGAGCGCTGGAGCGCCGATGCCGCGGTGGGCGAGCAGCTGGAGGAGATGCGCCTCGGAGGCTGGGAGCGCAGCTCGCGCGGCGCGGAGGCGGTCGCGCTGGTGGACACCGGCTGCACGGTGTCGATATCCGAGGGCGGCCCAACGCTGCCGCTGCTGATCTCCCCGGCGGTGGACGAGCGCTTCGGCGCGACCGCGGTGCTGGGGATCCCCGAGAGAGACCGGACGGATGAGCTGATCGCCGAGCGCCTTGGCATCCTCCCTGTGGAGAAGGGGAAGGAGGAGGGGGTGGGAGGCAATGTGGACGCCGGCCCGAACGGGACTGGCTCCACCGTCCATCCCGCGGAGGTCGCCGCGGGAGGGCCGGTCGCGAGCCCGGCGGTGCGCTACAAGGCCAACGACTTCTCGATCTCCCGCCAGCGCTCGTGGGGCACGCCGATCCCGATCGTGTACTGCGAGGCGTGCGGGACGGTGCCGATCCCCAAGGAGCAACTGCCGGTGGAGCTGCCGCTCGATCTGAAACCGACCGGCGCGGGCAACCCGCTGGCGGAAAGGGAGGATTTCGTCAACACCGCCTGCCCCCGATGCGGCGGGCCGGCCAAGCGCGAGACGGACACGCTGGACTGCCACTTCGACGCGCTGTGGCTGTGGATCCCCGTGTGCGTGCCCGCCCCCGAGCGCGAGCGCCCCCTGGAGGAGATCCTCGCGCTGGAGGACCTGCGCGCGTGGCTGCCCTCCGAGCGGCTGGTGGCGGGCAGCGACAGCGGCAACTTCATGTTCGACCAGCGCATCACCACGAAGGCGCTGCGCGACATCGGCCCGCTCGCGTTCCTCGCCGACGGCGAGCCGTTCGCGGGTGCGCTGATGCACGAGATGGTGATTCGCGACGGGCGCAAGATGAGCAAGCACCTCGGCAACGTGGTGGACCCCGACGAGTTGGTGGAGTCCTTCGGCGCCGATACGGTGAGGATGGCGGTGCTGTGGGCGGCGCGGCCGCAGAAGTCGCTGAACTGGAGCGACAGCGCAGTGCAGTTCTGCCAGCGCTTCCTGCACAACCTGTGGCAGTACTCCCAGACACGCTTCGCTCAGCGGGTGGAGGACTCCGAGGAGCTCGACCCGCGCCGCACCGAGCACCTGCGCAGGCGATTGGAGAAATGGTGCGACACGGCGGTGGAGAAGATCACCGAGGAGCTGGCGGAGCTCGAGATGCACAGCGCGGTGCGCAACGCGATCCGCCTGCTCGATCGCATCAAGGACTACGAGAAGCGAGTGCTCAAGCACAGCGGCGCGCTGTGCCGCGAGGACCACGAGGCGCTGCGCGACGCGCTGGGGCTGTTGGCGCGGGTGATCACGCCGTTCGCACCGCACGTCGGCGAGGAGCTGTGGGAGTCCTCGGACCTCGGGGAGCCGGGGGTCGATCCGCAATGGCCACTGCCGGGCGAGTGGTCACGCCAGCCTCCAGTCGCGACCTCGCGCCCCGAGCCGATGCCGGTGGCGGGGGCCGAGGAGTAGGCAAGATGCGCTGCCCCGCCCCCGCCGCAGAGAGAAACAGCTCCTACCTGCCACTGCAGGGCATGCAATGCTGCCCACACGGCGATACCGAACCAACTCTGTGGAAATTCACCGAATATGACCGTTTCGCCGACCGCGCCCTCTGCGATGATGTGATGAGAAGCGGATGAGCACCGCACCGAACCAAGCCGGGGACCTCCAGCACACGCGCTCCTGCGCGACCGAGCTGGTGTGCCGCAAATGCGAGCTGCGCTCGCCCCTCGCCGACGGCGGGGCGTACTGCCCACGCTGCGGCAAGAGCCTCGACGTCGACTACGACTACGAGCTCGCCGCGCGGCGCATCCGCGAAACGCCGATGCACGAGCGCCCGCTCAACATCTGGTTCCTGGAGGAGCTGCTGCCGATCCACGACGCCATCGGCCCCACGCGCGTGGGCGAGTTCGCGGGCTTCACTCCACTGATCAAGGCCGATCGGCTGGGCGCAGCGGTGGGCCTGCGCAATCTCTATCTCAAGGACGACAGCACATCCCGCCCGAGCCTCTCCTACAAGGACCGCGTGGTGGGCATGGCGGTGGCACGCCTGCTGGAGCTGGGCCGCAAGGAGATCGGGTGCGTGTCGACCGGCAACGTCGGCACCGCCGTGGCTGCGTTGGCGGCAAAGGCGGGGGTGGCGGCGTACGTCTTCTACCCCAACCGCCTGGAGAGCACCAAGGCTCACGCCTGTCGCGCGCTCGGCGCGAAGGTGTGCCAGGTCGAGGGCAACTACGACGAAGCCAACAAAGCCTGCCGCGCGCTCGCGGAAGCGACGGGCCTGGAGTTCGCCAACATCACGCTGCGCCCGTTCTACGCCGAGGGCGCCAAGACCGAGGCGTACGAGATCGTGCAGCAGCTCGGCTGGCGCTCGCCGGATCGCATCGTCTCCCCGGCAGCCGGGGGCACGCTCTCCTCGCGCATTCACAAGGGCCTACAGGAGCTCGAAAAGGTTGGCCTCGCCCAGACCGCGCACACCAAGATCGACATCGCCCAGCCCGACGGCTGCAACCCGATCGCCGAGGCGATCCTAAACGGCGCCTCCGAGATCGTCCCCGTCAAGCCGACCACGCAGGCACACTCGCTCGGGATCGGCTCGCCCGGCGACGGGGTGTTCGTGATCGAGGCAGTCCGTGGCCGCGGCGGCACCGCGGCGTCGGTGAGCGACAAAGAGATCTTCGCGGGCATCGACCTGCTCGCCTCCACCGAGGGCCTGCTCACCGAGCCGGCCGGCGGCACGACCGTGGCGGTCGTGAAGAAGCTCGCCGCCGAAGGTCGCCTCGACCCCGACGAGACGGTGGTGGCGATCGTCACCGGCAACGGTCTGAAGACCCTCTACGACCACCCCGCCAAGCCGTGGCCGTCGAAGGTCGAGTGCAACACCGAGACGATGCGCTCCGTGCTGGAGGGCTTTCAGCGCGAGGCGGGCCTGGTGCCCGCCAGCGAGCGGCTGCACGCGTAGGGCCTACCATCCCCGAGGTGGGACGCCTCGACGAAGTCGACCTGAGCCACTCGCTCTCGCGCGAGGAGTCCGAGAAGCGACTATCTGCGCTGCAGGAGCGCCTCCTCGCGCTGCGGCTGGTACTCGCCGGGCTACGCGACGGCGGGCACCTGGGGCCGCCCGTGTGCGTCCTCTTCGAGGGCTGGGACGCCTCCGGCAAGGGCGGCGCGATCAAGCGCCTCGTGGCGCCGCTCGATCCCCGCCACGTGCGCGTCGCAGAGTTCGCCGCGCCGGACGCGACCGCCAAGCGCCACCACTTCCTGTGGCGCTTCTGGCCGGCGCTGCCGGGGTGGGGCGGCTTCACCGTGCTCGACCGCTCCTGGTATGGGCGCGTGCTGGTCGAGCGCGTGGACAAGCTTGCCACCGAGGAGGAATGGAAGCGCGCGTATGGCGAGATCGTCGAGTTCGAGCGGATGCTCACCTCCGAGGGCGCGGTGCTGATCAAGTTCTGGCTGCACATCTCGAGCGACGAGCAGCTCAAGCGCTTCGAAGCGCGTGCCAACGATCCGCTCAAGAGCTGGAAGCTCGCCCCCGACGACTGGCGCAACCGCGGCCAGCGCGAGCTCTACACACAGGCGCTGGAGGAGATGTTCGAGCGCACCGACGCCAAGCATGCCCACTGGCATATCGTCGCCGCGGAGTCCAAGCACTACGCGCGCGTGCACGTGCTGGAGACTGTCAACGGCGAGATCGAACGGGCCCTTAGCCACCACGGGATGAAGCTTCCCGAGCCCTGAGCCGGACTTCCGCGGTTCGCGCAGGCCAGTGACGCGCGGCGCCGTGACGCCCGAGCGCGTGTGAGAGGTCGCTGTAGAAGTTTTGATAGGTTACGATGATCCGTGCTGTAGGGATAGTGTGCATATGGGCTCACTCACGTTCGCCACTCACCTGGCTGCCGAGCCGCGTTCCCGATGCGGCTCGCAGGTCGCGGTCGGCGAGGTGCGCGATGCTCATCGCCCCAGCGCTGCTCATGCTGGCTCTCGGGTCGGCGCCGCGCGCGGGCGCAGCAGCTCCGGCGCATACGGAATTCGTCACCGTCTACAACCACGAACTGCCACCGGCCTTTCACCTGGCTACGCCGACTCCAGGTCCGCTGGAGGTTCCGTTTGGCGCCGAACTCGTCCCCTCGGTGAGCTTCAGCGCCCGCGTCCAGCCCACTGGTGCCCAGCCGGTTGTGGACACGGCCGACGGCGCCGGCTTCTTCGTCTTCGGGCCGCTGGCCTTCAATGTGACCGATCTCGAGTGGCACTATGCGGCAACCGGCGCACCCGCGAGCAACAGCCTCTTCAAGAGCCACCGCATCGGATTCGAAGCACAGCTGGGAATCCACGGCAAGCCCACGATCGACCCGGGCGACGGCGAGCCCGACGAAGCCGCGTTCTCGGCTCCGGTGGCCTCGATCACGGTCGACCTCCCCCCGGTCCCGCTTCCTTCCAGCGAACCGGTGGCGCCCGAGGCAGAGATCTCTGGCACGCTCGAGTTCGACGTCAAGCTCTACGTCGCCCAGGCGATCGCCTACGTGACCGAGAAGCTCGCCGAGGGCGCCGTCGCGGCGGTCAGCGCGATTCTCACCGACGGCGCCGACGTGGAGCAGATCGGCGACGCGCTGGATGCGTTGCAGGAAGCGGAACTCGCCGGCACAATCCAGCAGTACAAAACGCTGGCGCTGAAGGCCAACGCACGATGGGACCTGGAGGTCGACCAGCGCGTCCCAATCGGCCACCTGTTGGAACAGTTGGTGGGGGCCGAGGCCTCCGCATTGCGCTCCCGCGTCAAGGCCGAAGTCACCGAGAAGCTCGCGCACGCCCTCACCTGGTTGGCCAATCGCGCAAGCCCTGATGTGTCCGCCGTCTACGATGGCCGCTCGTGGCTGGTGCACGCCGGCGAACGGGTTATCGCGGGCGCCAAGCGCATCGTCACCAAAGGCTGGCACCTCGTTCAGTCGCTCCTCAGTGCCCGCCGGGCGCCGGCGCCACCGCGAGCGCTCGCGAGCTCCACCGGCGCGCTCGCGCTCACACCCCTGACATCTATCCGCGGCATGACCTTCGGCCCACCACTGGCTCGCAGCGCCGCACAGAATGCCGCCAACGCGCTGGCCCAGTATGGGTTCGAACGTGCCACCGTCCGCCCGCTGCTCGTAAGCAGTGTCTCTCCGCGCGCCGGCCAGCGCCTGTGCGTCGCGGCGGCCAAGCTGACGAGCCCGGACGCGGCGGTCGAGTTGCGGGGGCCCGGCGACTACATGAGCGAGGCGCTCATCCTGACAAGGTCGGAAGTCGGCGGGGCGTGCCTGCAATTGCCCGCCAATGCGCCGGCCGGAGCATGGACTGTGGGAGTGGTCGATTACAACGGCCACACGCAGCGCCACGGCGTGCTGTTCGACGTATTTGCCTTCACGATCCACGGCTCTTAATCCAAGAGCACGGCCGCTCTCGGACCGGGGCACAGCGCCGCCCGCCCCCGCTGCAGCGTTCGCGCCGCGGCGGGGACATGCAGGCCCAGCTCCCACGCGTTTGGCGGGCAACCCGGCCACGTGGACGATCTCCAACGGCCCGACCCATTAGGGTGCCGGCCATGGATGCTTCGCTCTACGCTGATGCGCTCGCACCGTTCCTCGCGGAAGCGCGGCAATTAATGCCCGCCGACGCCGAGGTGCTCGACGCCCACACCCACCTCGGGCTCGACGAGGATGGACGCTCGCTGACACTCGAGCAGCTGCTCGCGCAGCTCGACGAGGCCGGCGCGCGACGCGCGTGCGTGTTCCCTTTGCACGACCCCGCTCGCAGCCCCGCCTACCGCGTGCCCAACGATCGCGTGCTCGCGTGGGCAGGCGAAAGCGAGGGCCGCCTGATTCCCTTCTGCCGCCTCGACCCATTCGACGGCCCGATCGCCGAGGCCGAGCGCTGCCTCGCCGCAGGTGCACGCGGGATCAAGCTGCACCCCCGCGCCCAGGAGTTCGCGTTCGACGGTAACGAGCTCGAGGGGATCTTCGAGGTGGCCGAAGCGGCGCGCGTGCCGATCTTGATCCACGCCGGCCGCGGCCTGCCCCCGATCGCCGAGGGGCTCGCCAAGCTCGCGTTGCGCCACCCCGAGGTTGTGTTGATCCTTGCGCATGGTGCGATCTGCGACCAGGGCATCCTCACCTCGATGCTCGCCGAGCACCCCGGCGTGCTGTACGACACCTCGTGCTTCTTCGGGCTCGACGTCGTCGAGTTGTTCGCGCGCATACCCGCCGAGCGGATCGTGTTCGCCACCGATCCCCCCTACGGGCGCCCGCAGAGCGGCCTCTACATGACGCTGCGCATCGCCGCCCACGCCGGCCTCGACGAGGCCACCACCCGGCTGGTGCTCGGCGGGACGGTCGCGGGGCTGTTCGACGGGCGCGGGCTGCCGCCCGTCACCCCTCCGCGGCGCGGGCCCTCGATCACGCTATCCGGGCGTCTGGCCCGCGTGTACGGCTACGGCAGCCTCACGGGCCCCGCGCTCTTCGCCGGCATCCCCGAGCAGGCTCTGGCGGGACTCGAGATGGCGCTCGCCGCCTGCCGCGACCCCTTGCCGGGGGATGTCGGCGAGGCGCTGGAGGCAATCGGCTCGGCGCTTTCCGCAGCCGCCACGTTGCTGCAGAGCGAGGACGGCGTACGGCCAGCGATCGACCTGATCTACCGCGCGATGGCGCGGGCCGTCACCGAGGTGCCCGACCCCGTCTGATCGGGCTCACTCGCCGCGGCACAGCCACACCGCGGCCCATTCTCCACTGACGCGGCGTTGGCGCTCGTGCATGCTCAAACACTCTTTGAAGGCTCCCACCACCTCGTCGACCTGCTCGGTGAGCAGCCCCCCAGCGATCAGATCCTCGGGGGCCAGCTCGATCGATCGCGCAAGGTCCAACAGCAGCGGCTTCAACAGGTTGGCGAGCATCGTTGGCGCAGCGGCGCCCGCAACGGCCGGTAGGCGCTCGCGGCGCAGGTCGAAGCTGCGAGCCTGCAACTCCACGCCGTTGACCTTCGCGTTCTCACGGGCAGCATCGACGCTCTCCAGCTCGTTGTCGAGGCCCATCACCGGCCCGTACCCGAGGCGGGCGGCCGCGATCGCCAGCACCCCCGAGCCGGTGCCGACGTCCAGCAGCGCTCCCCGTTGTGCCCCCTCGGACGCCAGCTTCAGCAGCAGCTCCAGGCACATGCGAGTGGTCGCGTGCGCCCCCGTCCCAAACGCCTGGCCCGGGTCGATCACGATCTCCTCGACGCCAGCCCTGTGGCTTGGAGGCTCCCACGGCGGGCGCACATGCAGTCCCGGCACGGTCCGTTGCGGCGCCTGTCCCTCCCCGTGAGCATCCGGCGACTCGATCAACACTGGACGATGAAAGCGCTTCCACCGCTCCCCCCAATCGTCGGGCAGCTCGATGGTTGTGACCTCCACAAGCGCATCCCCCGCCGCGGCGCGCAGATCGGGCAGTTGCGGGAGCTCGCCGGGGCTGCCGTACACGGCGTACTCGACCACCCCGTCACCGGTGTCCCCCTCCTCCACCCCCGAGGGCGCCAGCTCCAGCAGCTGCGCCAGCACCACCTCCGCGTCCTCGCAGCGGACGCGCACCGCGAGACGGATCACGCGGCTCGGCGCCTGGAGCCGCTTGTCGGGCGACCCGTTTGCGCACAGAGCCGGTTCATCACGCCGCCCGGTGGTGCAGCGCGCGGCGCAGCTTGCCGAGGATCGACTCCTCGCCGCGTAGGTTGTCCTCGGTGAGCGTCTCCTGCACGCGCTCCAGGAGCTCGCGCTGCTCGGCGCTCAGGCGGCGGGGCACCACCACGTTGACGACCACACGCAGGTCGCCACGCCGGCCGCTGCGTAGGCTGGGCATTCCCTGGCCGCGCACCGTCAGCACCTCGCCTGGCTGGGTGCCCGGGGCGATCTTTACCGGCGTCGTGCCCTCGAGTGTCGGCGCGTCGAGCGTCGCTCCGACGGCCGCCAGCGGGGCGGAGACGTCGAGTGCCGTGATCAGGTCGTCCGCTTCACGCACGAAGCGCTCGTCTGGGCGCACCCGCACCAGCACGTAAAGGTCGCCGGGGGGCGCGCCAGCCTCGCCCGCGTGGCCCTTGCCGCCGAGGCGGATACGCTGGCCGTCGGCGATCCCCCCCGGCACGTCCACGGTCAGCGTGCGCTTGACGGCGCGGCGGCCACGGCCGCGGCACTCGCCACAGGGCTGCTTGGCGGTGCGCCCGTCGCCGTGGCAGCGGTCGCACACGACCGTGCGCATCATCTGGCCGAAGGGTGTGCGCGTCACCGCCTGCAGCTGCCCCGCGCCGCCGCAGCGCTCGCAGGTCTCGATCGGGGTGCCCGGCTCGGCGCCGTTGCCGTGGCAATGCCCGCAGCGCTCCACCACCTCAAAAGCCACCTCGGCGCTCTTGCCGCCAGCCGCCTCGCGCAGATCGATTTCGAGCGCCGCCGCCACGTCCTGCCCCTGTGCGGGCCCCGCCCCACGTCCGCCTCCGAAGGGGCTGGCGCCGCCGAAGAATGCGTCGAACAGGTCACCGATCGAGCCGAACCCATCGAAGTTGGGGGCATACCCGCCGGAGCGCAGCCCTTCGTGGCCGTAGCGGTCGTAGGTCGCGCGCCGCTGCGGGTCGGAGAGGATCTCGTATGCCTCCGCGGCCTCCTTGAACTTCTCCTCCGCCTGCGGATCGTGGGCGTTGACGTCCGGATGAAGCTCCCGCGCCAGACGGCGGAAGGATTTCTTGACGTCCTGCTCGGAGGCGTCGCGTGCGACGCCCAGCACCTCGTAGGGGTCGCGGGGGGTGGAAGCGCGGCTCACGGCTTCTGTGGATGGGCGGTCATGGGCGGGGAGAGTTGGTGTTGACGGACACAGTAGGGGCTCGCCACGTCTCGGCCGGCAGAGGACGTCGAGGCAGCGTGGAATGGGGCAGGCAAGGTCAGCTCTCGGCGTAGGTCTCTTCGAGGAAGCGCGACAGCTCGTGCGCCACCTCCTGCACCGCGGGGATCGCGTGTGCGTAGTTCATCCGCACCGGGCCGATCACCGAGACGATCCCCAGCCGGCGCTGCGCCACCCCGTATCCCGTCGCCACCATCGCCAGCGAGCGCATTGCCGGAATCTCGTTCTCCTGGCCGATCCGCACATACACGCCCGGCTCGCTCAGGGCTGTGCGCAGCACGTCCAGCAGCGCCACCCGCCGCTCCAGGAGATCCATCAGCTCGTTGATCTGACCGACGTCGCGCATGTGCGCGTCGGAGAACAGCCGCGCCGTGCCGTCGAGGTAGAGCACGTGCTCGGACTCGCTCGCAAGCTCGCCGAACGCCGGCGCGAGGCGACCGAGGAAGGCGCGCTCCTGCGCTGGCAGGGTGGGGTCGGCGAGACGCTGGTGGAGCATCCGCGCACCAAGGCCCAACCCCACCAGGCGCTCGTTGAGGTACTCGCCCGCCCACGCCACCAGACCCGCGTCGACCGGCGCCTCGAACGTGGCGAACACCCTGGCGACCTCGCCGGTGGAGGTGATCACGACGGCCACGACCACCTGTGGCTGCACCGCGAGCACCTCGACGCGGCGGATCGTGGCGGTGCTCGCCGAGGGCGCGGAGACGACCGCGAGCAGGTCGGTCACCTGCGAGAGCGTCTCGGTGGTCGCGCGCATCGCCTCCTCCACCTCTTGGCGCGTCAGTGAGAGATCCAGGCGCGGCGCCGCCACCAGGCCCTTGCCGGAGGCCAGCATCCGGTCCACGACATAGCGCTGGCCGGCGTCGGTCGGAACGCGACCCGCGGAGGTGTGCGGGTGCGCGAGCAGACCCTGCTCCTCGAGCAGCGCGAGCTCGTTACGTACGGTGGAGGCCCTGCAGTCGAGCTCCGGGTCGGCGGCGATCGCCCTCGAAGCCACTGGCTGGCCCGCCAGCAGGTATTCCTCCACCACCTTGCACAGGATCAGCTCCTGCCTGGCGGTAAGCATGTATTTGATTGTACGAGCCGCCGGGGAGGCAACTCTCGAAGCCGCTAGAGCGTCAGCTCGGCCTCGGCGTTGCGGATGATCTCCTTCTCGCCCTGCACCGCCACCGTGTCGATCAGCACCTTCCCGTCCTGCGCCTCGCGCACGGTGCCGGTGACGAGCACCTCCTGCTCGGGGACGCCCATCCCGCGGAACTGCACCGCGAGGCGCCGCAGGTGCTCGGGGCCGCCGGCCGCCTCCGTCTGGGCGCGCGCCACCTGTGCCATCGACCACAGCCCGTGCAGGATGCGCCCGGGCAGGCCCACCGCGCGGGCGAACTCGTCGTCGACGTGGATCGGGTTGAAGTCGCCCGAGGCGCCCGCGTAGCGGACGGTGAGGTACTTGTCGGGCGTGATCTTCAGCTCGGGTATCTGTGCTCCCGTAGTCAACTCAGCCATTGCTCGCTCCTCGAAGGTCGGCCATTGCGAATATCCCGAATGTCAGCCGTCATATCCAAACGCAGGCATTTGCTCGCAGCCGGAAGGTCGGCCATTGCTCATACTCCTCGAACGATGTTGGTCCACGTGCCGCGGCACACCTGCTCGCCGCGCTGGTTGGTCGAGACCGACTCGAACACGTAGAAGCCCTTGCCCTTGTGCTCGTAGATCTCCTTCACGCTCGCGGTGGTGGTGATCTCGTCGCCGGCCACCACGGGCGGACCCCACTCGAACTCCTGGCCGCCGTGCACCATCATCGGGAAGTTGATTTCGATCTCGGGATCGAAGATCGGCGGCCCCACCGAGGGGGCGGAGTACACCACCGCGAACATCGGCGGCGCCACCACATCGGCGTAGCCGCCGGCGCGGGCAACCTCCACGTCGAGGTGGACGGGGTTGGTCTCGCCCACCGCCCGGGCGTACTCCTTGATCTTCTCGCGGCCCACCGCATACACCGTGGGCTCGTAGGTCTTGCCGACCGCTTTGTCGTTCACTGGCACCTGTTCGGATCTCCTTGCGCGGGAGGGTTCGGCGCGGCAGTCTATGGCATATCCCGGTGAGGCCTCGAGTGCATGGTGGCGACCAGGCCTTTAAACGCGAAAAGCCACCCGGGGCCGCCTGCGGAGTTGCGTATGTGTTGGCGATCTGTCCTGTTGTGTGGCCAGCCATCGTCCACATTGGCCCTACCGGCCATGGGCCTCAAAACACCCCGGGCGACCTAAAAAACCGTGGGGCACCGGCAGCCCGGCGCCCCACGGTATGCATCACGGCGCGAGGACCGCTAGAAGACGAGGTCGATTTCGCCGCCGGCGCCCGCGCCCACGAGCTCACGCTCATCGCTCTCCGCGCCGCCCCCGCCCTGCGTCTGCCCGCCCTCGCCGCGGGTGGCGGGCGGGTCGAGGAACTGAATGTTCTCGGCCACCACGCTCACCGCCTGGCGCTTCTGTTGCTCCGGGGTTTCCCATTCGCTCCACTCCAGGCGTCCATCCACCGACACACGGCTGCCCTTGTGCATGTAGCGGGCCACGCTCTCCGCCAGCCCGCCGAACGTGGCGACGTCGAAGTAGAGAGGGCGCTCGCGGTACTCGCCCTCCGCGTCCCGCCGGATGCCGTTGCACGCGATCCGCAGGTTGCAGACGCTGTTGCCGGAGGGCAGCTCGCGCAGCTCTGGATCCCGTGTGAGATTGCCGATCAACACTACGCGATTGGTGCTTGCGTATGACATGAGTCGTCTCCTTTGCTGTAAGCCACTGCCCCGTCAGAGAAGTTACGCCGCGCTTGGGACGGTACGCTCGCTCGGGGGGCCGAAATGTGCCGGCAGCGCCTCGAGCGGGACCACTACCACCCGCTCACGAGCCTGCGCGAGGTCGATCGCGCGCAGCACCGCGCGCTCGACCTCGGGCGGGGCGAGGTAGAGCACGCCCACCACACAGCGTGCCCGCGCCCACGCGCGGCAGATCGCCGCCAGGCGCTCCGGCGCCTTGACGGTCAACTCCACCTCGATCGCCACCGGTAGGCCGGCGTTTGCGTCCAGCGGCCACAGCACCAGGTCGGGGTGGTGGCGCGATGCCCGCTCGCCGCGGAGCCCCATACCGATTTCGGCGCTGGCGAGCGCACGGTGGCGCTCGCGCTCCTCGCCACGCAGCTCCCGCTCGCCCTGCACCCGATGGTCGGGATAGCAGCGCTCCAGTGCCGCCGCCACGCGAGCGCATTCGATCAGATGCAAGGCGTTGGAGGCGCTCACCGTGCATGGCTCGACACCTCGCGCCTCGGCATTTCGCAGGCCGGCGCGCGTGACGGTGTACAGCGCCGGGTGGCCTGTCAGCGGACGGCAGCGCTTCAGCAGCCGCTCACCTTCCGCGGCCCGCAGCCGTCCACGCGCCGAGGCGGCGCTGACCCCCAGATGCACGGCCACCGCCTCCGCCGTGACCGCACCCATGCCTGCTGCCCAGCGCACGATCGCGGTACGGTCGAGAGCCGGTCGCGGGTTGTCGCGATGGTTGTGATCGTGGTGGTGCTGAGGGTGGTCGTGGTCGCCCTGATCGTCGCGGTGTTGGTGATGTTGGTCGTGGTTGCTCCGATGGTTGTTGCGCTGAGTGTCATCGTCGTGGTTGGTGTCGATCCTGGTGTCGGTGTGTACAGATCCCATCGTGTGATCCTCCTTGTGTCGTCGTATTCAGAGGTTGCGATCGGGCGAGTGCATCCGCGCGATCGCGGCGCTGCGTGGGCTGCTGAGCCGGATCACCGCGGCGTGGCCGGTCGGTAGGCTCATCACCTCTTCGGGGCCGATCAAGGGCTCGGCGATCCGCGTGCGAGTTGTTCGACCGTCGCTGCTGACCGTGGTGCGCCAGGCGCCCTTGGTGCCAGCCAGACGCGCGATCAGCTCGGCCGATGCAGGAACCGCCTGGCGGTGGGCGATCACGCTGGTGAGGTTGCCCAGCACCTGCTCCTGCAGCATCTCGTGCCCGGGAAGGCGCAGGTCGGAGAGCTCCTGGGTGCCCAGCAGCAGGCTGATCCCCGCCGAGCGTGAGCGGGCGAAGAGGCCGACGACGCGCTCGGCGGCGATCGCGGAGAACTCGTCGATCGCCACCACGCACCGTGCCGGGCGCTCCTGCAGGGCTGAGACGACCGTCTGCAGGTCTTGCACGATCGCCGACCCCAGCATCTGCGCGAGCAGCGGCCGGGAGTCGGCGCGGAGGCTGAAGTACACCACCGCCCCACTCCGCACCGCGCCCAGCAGCTCGATCGACTCCGCGTCGGGCGTGGCCGGGTCGAGCCACGGGCCCACGTCGGACTCGGCCATGATCGCCAAGCGGTCGCGCACACCGCTCAGATCGCTGCGTTGACGGGTGGTGAGCGAATCCAGATAGGCGTGCACCGCCCGCGCCTGCTCCTGGGGAAGCTCCCGCGCGAGCAGCTCGAGGCCCGCTGGATCGAGCGCCTCGAGGAGGCCGGCGAGGCTCACCTCGTGACCGGCGGCGCGTAGCGCGCGGACGGCGTGTCCGAGGTAGCGCTGCGCCTGACGCTGGTAGTGGGGCTCGGTGAAGCGCTCCCCGGCGAGCGCCTTGTCGGCGATCTCCGTCTCGCCGCCTCGAGCGTAGGGGTTGTACACCGCCAGCCCCTCTGGCGTCCACACGTAGAACGGCTTGCCCGCCGCGCGCGCCGCACGGTGCAGCCGCTCACGCAGCCCAGCGTCGCCCTTCGGGTCCAGCACGATCGCCGACATCCCGTAGGCGACCGCCGCCATAGTGATCCACGCCTGGGTGAACGTCTTGCCGGAGCCCGTGGCGCCCGCCACCAGGGTGTGCGTGCCGCCGCTGGCCGAAACGGGGATTCGGGCCGGAGGCCCGTGTCTCCCGGCTTCGGCACCGCCGAGCTCGATCGCCACCGAGCGTCCGCGGCGGTCAACGCCGACACTCAGATGGCTGCCGCGCCAGATGCGCTCGCCCTGCCCACCCGCGACGCGCGTTCTTGCGAGCCACGAGCCGAGTGGGCCGGCGCCGGCACCCTGGTTGCGGCCAGCGAACCACGAATGCACACGATGAGCGCCGGCGCGCAGGCCGTCGAGCGGGGTGGTGCGCGCGGCGGCGATCTCCGCGAGATCGGCGCCGGCCTGCAGGTCTTCGCCGTGCCAGCGCCGGCCGCGAACCGCAGCTCCGAGCGCGGCTACTCCGAGCGTCGTCGCATCCCCTGCCAGCGTCGTGCGACCGAGCAGGACGAGCGCGGACGCGCCCGCCGCCCAACTCCAGTGCAGGTGCCAGTGGCGCATCAAGCGCGCCGCCAGCAGACCGAGGAGTACCCCGATGACGACGTGCACCGTCGTACCGACCAACCACTGCGCGAGATGCGCCAGCGCAGCCAACGGGTCGGGTTCCCGATTGAGGGTTGTTTCGTTCGATGGGGGCATGAAGCCCCTCCTTTCGCTCTCGATGGAGCACCCGACGGAGCCGGGTGCGGGGTTAACGAGCGACGGCGAGCCCAAGGGCTCGCCGTCTGGAGTGCTGCACGTGTGCTCGCGAGTCCGCAGACCCGCGCAGCGGTGAGGTTTGATAGATGCAACGCAAGCGGCCGGCTCGGAGGCCGGCAGGTTGCGTGGCTCGGAGGCTCAGATCAGGCGGTAGCCGAAGCCGCGCACGTTGACCACCCACTGCTCCTCGCCCTCCGCGCGCAGCTTGCGCCGCACGCGGCTGGAGTGGGAGTCGAGCGTGCGGGTGGACACCGGAGTGGGGTATCCCCACACCGCGCGCAGCAACTCTTCCTTGGCGAACACCCGCTGGGGCTCGTGTGCGAGGTGCACGAGCAGCTCGTACTCGAGGCGACGCAACCGCAGCGGGCGTCCGTGCAGGCTAGCCACGTGCGCATCGAGGTCGATCGCCAGCGGCCCCACCTCCACCCACCGTGCGCCCCGCCCACCGACGGTGCGCAACAGCAGAGCCCGCAGCCGTGCCCGCAACTCCAGATATCCGGGAGGCCGTGCGAGGAAGTCGTCGGCGCCCGCGTCGAAGGCCCGCAGCAAGTCGGCCTCCGCGGTGCGGTGGCTGATCACGATCACCGGCAGCGCCACCTGCCAGGCGGCGAGAGCGCCACCGCGCGCAAGCGGCGCACCACCGCGCGAAAGCGCGCCACCACTGCGGATCTCCAGCAGCAGCTCGAGCGCCGATCTCGGCGTGTCCAGCTCGCCGAGCAGCACGATTCGCGGCTGGTGGGCGCCGGCGAGAACCCGCGCGTGCTCGGCGGTGCGTCCCAGGCGCACGTGGTAGCCGTCTGCCACCAGTTGCCCCACCAGCGCAGCGGCGACCCGCTCGTCGTGCTCCACCACCAGCACCGAGGGCGCAGGCTCCCCGCGATCGCCATCGGCACTCAAAGCTCGACCTCCCGGGGGCTGATGCCGAGGCCGTCGCGCGCGATCACGGCGAGCACCTCGCTGTGGATCCACGGCGTGGGCTCGCCCTCGCCACCGCCCTCTGGCGCGATGCCGACGCGACGGGAGAGCCAGCTGGTCTCGCCGCTGCAGTTGCCTTTGCCGTCACGCTTCACCCGCCCACAGCGGTGGGCGATCTCGCTGAGGCTGAGCCCCCGGGTATGCATCGCGTGCAGCACCGCCCGGCGCAGCCCCCGGTTGAGCACGATCCGGCTGGCGTCGAGGCGCTGCAGCTCGGAGCGCAGCACCGCCACCGACACGGCGTCATCGTCGCGATGATGCGCCAGCGCCCCGACGGTGAGCGCGCGGACCGGCTCGTAGCCCTCCATGCAGGCAACGGCGTCGCGCACGCTCTCGGGCTGCGGATAACCCCCACGTTCGGGGGCGCGACGACACCAGCGCAGCTCCGGGATCGACAGGCCGGTGACGAATGGCTCCAGCCGGTGGACACGGCCGTGGCGGTCGCGCAGCTCCACCGTCGCCGGTGGCGGGAGCGGATCGAGCTCTCCATCCTCCCGCGGCGGGCTCCCCTCGGGGAAGGGGGCGGTGAGCAGATCCTCCGGCGCGAGCCGCCGGCAGCGGCGCGGGCGGGGATCGCGCAAGTAGTGGCGGCACACCAAGTGGGCGTTCTCCAGCGGCTCGTCGGCGGCGAGGTGCGCCACCAGTCGCCGGTCGCCCCAGGTGGCGGCGTCGCGGTCCAGAACCAGCACGCTGCCGCCATGCCCGGGCAGCGCGAGCACCTCGCGCAGGCCGCCGGAGTGATCGGTGTAGCGGGCGAGCGGACCGCGAGGCATGAGCCGGACAGCCCGAGTGAGCGAGCAGACGGTCGGGGTGAATGTGGATCGTGAGGCGCGCGGCAACTTCGCTGGGAGGGTGGTGGGGGGCATGGCGCGTCTCCTGGCCCACGGGGCCGTCGGGCGGTGGTCGAAGTGGGAGCGGCTTGTAGAGCTCCGACGGACGGCCGTCAAGTGGCGCGCCAACGGTTGGCGGAGCTCGGTGGCTGGGCGAGATCCCCTTAAGGGATCTCGGTGCTCATGCGATCGGCGCCGCACGACGTCGAAGTTGGCGCGATCGGGTCCATCGGGCTCCATGCGGACCGGCGAGGAGCGGGGGTTGTGCGGCTGAAGGGTGCTGTGCGGCCTGGGTGAAAGGGGAATCGAAGGACCGCGATGCTATCCACCGTCGGGAGCCGGCGGCGACGTCGCGGGCCCTCAGCGGGGCGGACGGCGCAGTCGCCCGCGCCGCTCGGGCGCAGTCTGGCTCAACGGAGCAGCTTCTGGCACCTACCGCGTGCAGTCGCGCACCCGCGGCGCGGTGCCCCGACTGCAAGAGGAAGCACACACGAGGCGGGGTGACCGCATATTCGCGAGGGGTAAACGCACATCCCAGCGGGCAACTGCGCGCGTCTTTTCGCGCCAGGTCGACGCCATCTGGAGCTGCCCACAGGCCCATCGCTGGTTGTGCCCCAAAGTAAGGACACGCTTCCGACAGCCAAACAAGGACACACCTCCGATGGCGGCATCGCCGCGCCACCTGCCCGCTACCGTGGGCGCGCCCCAGGCAGAAGCTCCCGCGCCACGATCGTCGCTTCGCGCGCGCGGGGGTCGCCGTTCGCCATCGCACTTCGCACCGCGGGCGGCAGAGGAGGAACGCCGTATGCGAGCAGCAGCCCCTCGTGGGCGTCGCGCTCGGAGGCGAACACGATGCCGGCGCGACCGGGGTACTCCCACTCGTGGGGATGCTCGCCGGCATAGGCGCGGCAGGCGCACAGCAGGTGGTCGGCCAGCCGGGCGCACTCGCGCGCACGGGGACGATCGCGGCAGAGGAACACGACCAGCGGGTTCGACCCCGCCCGCCCGGCAGCTTGGCGGGAGAAGCGGGGGACACAGACCGACCAGCCGGCGAGCAGATGGTCGTAGCGCTCGAGCTTGGCCGCAGCGGACCCGGCCGGAAGGCGATCGTCGCGCTCGATCAGCAGGTGAACCCTGCCCGTGCCCACCCCGCCGGCACCAGCATGCTCAAGCGGGTTGCCGGCCACTTCCACGCTCGCGTCGGGCCGCACCCTCTCGAAGCGCTCCACCTCCACGCGCCCGCCAGTGGGCTCGGTGCGCAGGAAGTCGTGCGGGGCACGCCCTCCCGGCAGGCGCAACTCGCCGGGGCCGATCGCCGCGCGCCCGGCGGGGGTCGAGTGCAGCGGCGGCGAGAGCACCGACTCCTCCGGGCCCCGCAGCCGCGGCGCGCCGCCCGCTCCGAGGGTGCGCTCCAACGCGAGCGCCCACCCGGTGACGTGCACCTCGTGGCGGGCTTGGCGCAACCGGCGATCGCCCGCAACCGGCAGCGAGGATGGGGCCGATGCGGAGAGCGTGGCGGAGGAGGATTTGGATATGGGGGTGGGGGCTCGTGTCTCGTCGACCGCGCGCTGGTCGAGGACATCCGAGCGCCCGTGCGGGCCGAGCAGCTCGAGTCCGAGGGGGGCGATCACGTAGCACATGGGAGCGCCTCCCCCGTCGCGGCGATGGAACTGGAAGCGTCCCACCAGGCCGGCGTCGGAGAGGCGCTTGAGGCGCCGCTGGGTGGTGGTGACAGCGCGCCGGGGATTGAAGCGGCGGTGGATCTGGCTGGTGAGCACGTGGCGCATCGAGGCGACGAGCGCGAGGATCTCCAGGTCGAGCGGGTCGGGGTCGAGCGCGCTGGGCGCAGCGACTGCCCGCGCCCAGCGCACGCGATGGGCCGCGTCTAGCTCCACCAGCTCGGCGTAGCTCTCCGCGGCGGCCTCAGGCAGCGGGTACCCGGAGCCCACGCGCCTTCCGGCAGCACTATCCGTGGATGTGTTGGGCTGCGGCGACTGCGTGATCCCATCGCGCTCTGTGGCCTCCCGGCCGCGACTCCTCTCCCCCGCCTGCTCCACACGATCGTGGCGAGGCACGGAAGACCGAAGCCGGGAGACACTCGCCTCCGGCGAGCATCCCCGTTTCGGCCAGCCCCCAGCCGGCTCGTTTCCACATCCCCGCGCGCGGACGATCCCACCTGACTCCCTCTCCTCTCCCCCGCGCTCCGGCTCCGCCTCCCGGCGCTCCCAGTGGGGCTGGCTGAGGTCGGCGAGGTAACGGCCCCCGCGCTCGGCCTGGCGGGTGGCGTGCAGAGCGAGACGCTCCTCGTCGATGCGCAGCGGGATCGTGCTCGCGAGGAACGGCGCCTGACGGCCCTCCGGGGTGACCCAGCTGACGATCGCGTGGTGCTTTGGCAGGTGCAACCGCGCGTCTGGGTGGCCGAGCGCGGAGAGGCCGGTGATGTTGGGGCGCACGGTGTCGGAGTACTCCGCCATCATCAAGCTCGCCGCGTCGCGCGCGTCTTGTACGGAGGACGTTGCGAAGTACACGCGATGGGCAAACAGCGCGTCGAGCTGCGCGCGCACCTCGCGGTCGGTCCACTGTGAGTCGGTCTGCCAGCACGCCACCGTCTCCAGGCCCGCGGAGCGCTTCAGCGCGAGCGTCTCGGCGAAGCCGCGGTTGAGCACCAGCGGCGCCTCGTCCACCTTGAGCGCCACCGCCATGCGCTGGTTGGCGGCGATGGTGTCCTGTTGGCGCGCCAGCGCCGCGTCGAGCATCCCCATCAGCAGCTGCATCAGCACGGAGGTGTTGCCGGCGCCCATCGCCCCGAGCGCGCCCTTCACCACCAGCACCTCCCCGCGCGCGATCACTCGGTCGAGGTCCACCGTGAGGGAGTCGTTGAGCAGCACGCGCTTGATCGATGGCGAGTTGAGCAGCCGCGCGAGCTTGTTCACGGGGGCGTCCAGCTTCGCCGTGGTGGTGCTGCGGGAGTCCGCCAGCTGCGCGGAGAGCTCCGCGGTGAAAAACTCGGCGATCTCCTTGTACTCGGGCAGCGTGCGCACGTGGGCCCCGACGCGGGCGCGGTAGGAGTAGCCCTCCTCCCCCACCGACAGCAATCGCGCCGCGTCCCACAGCGTAGAGCGCCTGTCGTGTGCCAGCACGGCGATGATCGCGTTGCGCAGGTAGCGGTCCGATGAGGCGCGAATGTCGGCATCTGTGAAAAGGTTTTTTAGCGCCCCCACCACGTAGTCGGCGATCGTGTCCGCCGGGGCGTCCACGGCGAGCGGGTTGAAGCCGCAGGTCGGGTGGGCGAAGTCCAGCAGCGTGCAGGTGCGATCTGCCGGCACCGCGCTCAGGGCGGCCTCGGCGGCGTCCCCCTTGGGGTCGAGCACTATCACCGCGCAGCGCTCCCTGCGCAAATCCTCCGCCACGGTCGCCGCGAGGTAGCTGGACTTGCCCTGCTCCACGGCGCCCGGCACGGCGGTGTTCTGGCGGCGCATCTGGGGGTGGATCACAACCGGTCCGTGCGCGTCGCGCAGCAGCCCCTCGCCCTCGCGCGGACGCATGATCGCGGACGGCGCCGGCGCCAGCGGCAGAGCGCCCCGCGCGAACGGCACTGTGGCGTAGTCGATCGAGGGTGCGTGCCACAGCGCGGCCAGCTCGGTCGAGGCCATCACCCCCTTGTGCAGCCCCGGGCAGGGGTTGCCCTCGCCGCGCTGCACGCGCCTGCGGTATAGCCCCAGCACGCCATGTCGCACGCTGGTGCCTCGCTCCACGAGGCGGTTCTCTGCCCCCTCGGCGCGCAGCTCGGAGGCGATCTGCTCGCACGCGCGCCGCGAGGGAGCCAGCACACGCAGGTCGGCAAAGTACAGCGGTCGGTGCTGCACCTCCAGGCCACCGCGTAGCTCGACCTCCTCTACCAGCGAGCGGTCATGCGCGAACAGGTGCTCGCGCCGCTCGCGCGAGAGGCGGTCCTCGTGGCGCTTGTAGCGCCACTTGGCCCACCGTTCCAGCAGCGCAGGTGCGGGAGTCAACGCCAGTTGCACGAGCGCCTCCTCTCCGCACGCCCCCATCGCGGTCATCAGCCTGTCCATCGGTGGCTCGCGCACAAGCTCGTACGGGTCAAGCTGCTTCGCACGCTTGATGAACCCCGCGTGCTTCTTCAGACGCAGCAGCGTCGGCCCATCTTTCGGAAAGCCGAACAGGTCACGAGCACGCCGTCCGGAGCGCTGGGTCGGGCTGTCGGCCCCGGAGATCGGCCGCTGCGGAAGCGCCTCGCCGGGCGATACCACACGGCAGTTGGGGTAGGCGCTGCGAAGCGCCGCCTCCGCCATCCGCTCCATTCCCATCGGGCAGACGATTGCGAGCAGTGTTCTTGGGGCTCCGGCGGCGGTGAGAATGTGGTGCACCTCGAGCGCCACCGACGGTTGACCACGCAGCAGGCGCCGCCACCAGCGACGCTGCAGGCGCTTGTGCAGCGCCTCATACATTGCAACCACCCCCTCCACGCTCGTGCGATCGGTGCGGTAGAGCTCCACGCGCAGGCGCACATAGCGCCGTCCCGCCCGTGCGCGAGCGCGGGCGCCGAGCAGGACCGCCACGCAGGGAAGCACGAGCGCAGCGAGCCACCCCCCAACCGCCGCCGCCGGGAATCCGCCCGCAGCGTGCGGCGCGTGTCGCGGGAGCGCTGCGCGCACGGCTGAGGCACCGCGCAGAGTGGCACCGATACCGCCGTGCAGCAGCCACTCCAGCGCGACCACCCCGACGAGGAAGGCCGCCAAGCCGAGCAGTCGCCACAGCAGGATCCGCGCGAGCATCTCCTTCTCTGCTCCGACTTGCGGCCGTCGGCGGGACCGATCCGAGGAATTTGCGGCGCTACCGCGGCACGTGGTGCGGCGCGGGCGCTGCGGGGCGTTGCCAGCGCATGCGTGCGGGGCCCCTACCGCGGGCGCGTGGCCCGCTCCACCTGACCTCCGCGGTCGGTGAGATACCACTCGTTGGATGAGCCCATGATCTGGCCTTCCCCGATGTTGTGCACCAGCTGCAGCCGCTCCAAGCGTGTCAGCAGCTTGGAGATCTGTCCCTGGTCGGCGATGCCCGAGCCTTCGGCGATCTCGCGGTTGTTGGCGCCCGGGTGTTCGCCGATGAAGGTGAGCACCCGCACGGTACGGTAGGTGAGGCGCATGTCGAGGCCCTCCAGCGGATCCTTGACGGCCCGCCGTGGGGGCTTTTTGCGCTTGGGCAAAGGGGGTGGCGTGCGCGTCAGCTCGCTGCTGGCCACGCGAGCGCCCAGATAGGGGAGCACGATCATGCTCATCAGCGGGCCCAACAGCGCCGTGAAGGGCTCTCTGCTGTACGCCAGCAGCCGCGAGTGCAGGACGGCGAAGACGGCGCCGATCACGCCTTCCGCAGTAACCTCGGGCGCCTCGTCGGTGGCACGCGCCACATGGGCACCGGCGCTGGAGCGTCCTTCATCGACGACCTCCTTGAGCTCTGCCAGCACTTCGGTGCGCCGCTTCAGCACGCGGGGACCGGCCCCCAGCGCCTCCACCACGCAGATTCGCGCGAGGCCGGGCTCGTCGTCCATGAACCGCAGCATTGCCAGCACGCCTGCCCGCATGCCGTCGCGCCAGCTCGACTCCCTCGCGTAAGCCTCGCCGACGAGCGCGCCGATCTGCTCGACCGCCTGGTCGAACACGGCGAGGAAGCAATCCTCTCGATCCTCGAAGAGGTCGTAGAAGGTCTTGCGGGACACCCGTGCCCGCGCGATCACCTGAGCGACGGTGAGGCGGGCGTAGCCGACATCCTCCACCGCCTCCGCCGCCGCCGTCAGCATGCGGCTGCGCTGAATCTCCGAGACCTGTCCTCGCGGCAAGCCGTTGGGACCGGAGCGCAGCCGCGGGCCGGTCAAGCGCGTCTTATCTTTCGAAGCCATTTTGTTCCGCCTAATCGGTCAGTCTTGTTCACTGTGGACGATACGGTGGGAGCTGTGGCGCATTCGCTTCACGGCTCCCGGCGAGGATCCGCCGCCCAGGGTCGGTGGCAGCGGGCCCCCTCGGTGCTGAAGACAAGGTTCATGGGTTGACGCCAAGAAGTCGAGCCGCGTCTCCCACTCCGCCCGCAAGAGCTTTCGAGCGACGACCAAGATTCCGATGAGTCAGATTTTCGGGCAGGGATTGACTGGAGAATGGGGCCATATGAGCGTGGCGTTGTCAAGTAAGTGTCATTGACAGATGGAACGATCGTAACGGGAGCGGCCGACGGACGCTCTGCGGGTGCCACCTGCCCGGACAATCGGGGATGTTCGTCTATGACGCAGGGATGCTCAACGGTGCCGGCTAGCCTCCGATCGGCCAGCCCCAACAGTCGTCGGCGGTGCCGTTCGCGTCACGCGGTGCCGCACCCGACTCTCCCGTGAAGCTCGCTGGGTGCTTTTTGGCGACGAATCTGCTGGACTACCTACAATGGCCGCCGATCCCCGTGCCCGGGAACTCCTCGAGTTGATGTCGCGCACGGTCGAGACGCACCCGGGAGCGGACGCGCGAACGCTGCGTGTGCGGGCGGGGGTCAAGCGACTCTCCGGCGACAAAGCGCTCGAGCTCCTGGAGCGTGCCGGATTCATCGAGCGTAAGCACCTCGATGCGCAGGACACCTACCACAGTCTCAAGCCCTACCGCGCGAGCGTTGAGGCTCCGCGCACGGCTTTCGCCAAGACCTACTCTGTGCGCCAGGGTGGCACGTGAGGAGGCTGCGCCCGCCCCGGCGGTTGTAGGCCAGCGTCCGGCGATACAACCAACCGACCTCGAGTCGCGCCGAATGGTCGACCACCGTCAAGATCAGTACCGCCAACGGGATTCGAACCCGTGTTACCGCCGTGAGAGGGCGGCGTCCTAGTCCCCTAGACGATGGCGGCCAGTACGCGCAGCAGGCTTCGAGGCTAGCAAAGCAAGCCGTGACGCGACCACGGCAGGGGAGCCGACAGCCCGGAGGGCGACCCGTACGATATCGTCGCTCCACCATCGCGCGGATGTGGCGGAATTGGTAGACGCGCACGGTTCAGGTCCGTGTGGATGTAAGTCCGTGGAGGTTCGAGTCCTCTCATCCGCATCGACATAAAAATGCCTGTAAATCTGCGGGTTTGATTGCCCGCGCAATGCGAGCAAGCTGGGGTTCGAGAGCAGGGTGCTCGGGAAGGGCGTCACGCGAACGCACGCGCTGGAGTCGCTCGTGATCAGCTCGTTCTTGCGGGGACTGTCCATGCGGGATGTGGAGGCCGCTTTGGAGGAAGTCTTCGAGGAGCCGATCGCGTCGAAGGCGACGGTTTCACGGATCTGTGAGGACACCCGCGAGCGATACCGTCAATGGTGCCGGCGGCGCTTGGAGCAGCACGACATCGTCTACTGCTTCTTGGATGCGATCTATCTGAAGCTGCACCCCGACGACACGCCAGCGGAGGGCGTCCTGGTGTGCTGGGGCGTCACGCTGGAGGGCCGCAAGGTCCTCCTCGGACTGGCTCTGGGAAGCCGTGAGAGCTACGACAGCTGGCTCGCGTTCGCCCGGGACATGATCGCCCGCGGCCTCAGGGCGCCGGCGCTCGTGATCGCCGACGGGGCACCCGGGATCTGGAAGGCGACACGGGAGCTCTGGGCCACGGCGTTGGAGCAGCGCTGCACCGTCCACTATGCCGAGGCGCGGGTTATGCCGAGGCGGCCGCGAAGTGTCTGCAATCGCGTCGTTTCGGGGGTGCTGATGTCGGCATAATCTGGTGCGGCGGGGGAGGCTGTGTTCTCCATTCTCGGAAGGGAGAGCACTGATGAAGAATCCGTCAAGGGTGCGGCTATCCGGGCCGCTGCAGGAGTTTGGGCCGGGGTTTGTGGACGAGCTTGAGCGGCAGGGGTACTCGCCGATAGGCGCGACGCTGCAGGTGCGGCTGATGGCTCACGTGAGCAGTTGGATGCATGCCGAGGGACTGGTGCCTTGGGAGCTGAGCGACGAGGTCGTCGCGCGGTTCTTGGCTGAGCGCCGCGCGGCGGGTCGCCGTGGCTACGTGACAGCGCGTGCGATGGCGCCGCTGCTTGCCTACCTGCGCGAGCTCGGGGTGGTGCCGTCGGCCTCGCCGGCGCAGCGCTCGGGGCTCTCCGGCCAATGGGCGTACCGGTCGCGGCGATCGCGGATCTGGACATACTTCGGAACGAGGATCTTCTCCGTAGGACCATCGAATCGAAGCGCTCGGCGCAGACTGGAGCCCGTTCCGGGCGGATTGGAGGATCGTCAACAGCGCCGTCGCCAACCAACCGGTGCCAGCACCTCCTGTGTGCGAGGTCAGAAAGCAAATCGACGATGCGTTGGGCAACGATGAGACCGCTCGGCTGAACGAGCAGCAGGTGCGACGCATTCGCGAGATCACAACGACACCAGACGGGTGGAAGCGGGCTCGGGAGAGCGGGGGCCTGTCCGCGCTGCCCAGGGGAGACGCCACTGCCGCGGCCGAGCGCCTTGCGGCGGGCCTCCGGGAGATCGGACTGTTTGTCGTTCCGGTTGGTGCTCTTGAGGGATGGGCGCCCCAGATCGGCGACCGTGGCCCAAAATTCGTCGCGTCGGCTCTCTCCGGGAACGTCCACCGCGAAAACCGAGACCTCCAGCGTTTTGTTGCCGACGTCGCGGCCTACCTCGCAACGAGCGGAACGACTTAGCGCAATCTTCGGGTTACAGCAACCCGCGGATGCCTTGGAAGCGTTCCAAAATTTCGGCGAACGGCGGGTGCGGCCGGACGAACAGATGGCGGCATTCCTCTTCATAGCCTGGCTCGATGCGGGCCCGCAGCTCCACGGGCGGGAACAGCGCGTCGCTTGAGCCGAAGCGCAGGCCCTCGGGAGGACGGTGGCTGTTCGGGAAGAATGCCCGGCTCTTCTCGTCGTAGTCAATGCGGATCGACTCGTACTCGAGCGAGGAGAGCATGGCGAGAACCTCCGGGCGGCCGGCAAGAACGTGGAGGTCGGCGTAGTGGCGCACGTCGCGTCCGAGCGGCTCGCCGTCCCGCTTGAGACGCTCGACCTTGCCGTGGATCGCAAATAGCTTCTCGACGAACGTGCGCCGGAAGTGCAGCAGCGTCATCGGGAACGGCCGGACTGCCTCGACGTCGAGCCGGTCGGCGACGCCCCGGGCGGCCAGCATGTCGCCCACGATCGAGGAGATCAACACCGTCTCCGCTGGCTGCCTACCGCTCTGCACCCCGGGCTCCAGGCGCACCGTGGGCGGGAATCCCGGGACTGGCGGATACCGCGACTGGTAGCGGAAGGTGTCCATCCGCCCGCGCCCACCGATTGTGCGGGACTCGCTCTCGACGAACGCGAGTCCGGGGATCGCCTCGACATCCCGCTTAAGCGCTCTCAGCGTGCGGTCGACAGCACGGCCGCGGAGAGCCGGATCGACCGTCGGGTCCACGAACAGGTCGATGTCCTCGGAGAAGCGGTCCAGGAGGCTCCACCCCTTGCTCAGGCTTGTGCCGCCCTTGAAGACCGCGCGATCGGCAAGCGTCTCGGCGACCACACGCAGGATCTCGGTGATCCAGTAGTCCTTCTCCACGAACACCTCGGGGAGCCCGCTCGCCGATGCCGACGCCGTGAGGAAAGCGGCGAAGTCCTCGTGCTCGTGAAGCCTCACCGCGCCTGCCACTCCCGCGCGTTGGGCAGGACGCGCAGAATGCCGAAGTCGAACCTGCTCAGTGGGTTCAGGCCAGCGCGCAGCGGCGTCAGAGCGTCCGCCGGCATCCCGGCCTGCTCGCCGAGGGCGCCCAGCATCGCACGGACCCGCGGCGGCTCACTTAGAGCAGCCGCGGCCAGCCGTGCAAACCGACCGGTGTCGGAGAGCATCGACTCCAGACGCTTCACGGTCGCCCGGGGAGAAAGGTCGCTGAAGCGCGCCCGGTCGCGCAGCAGCTCCAGCAGCGCTCCGTCGTCGTCGGGGAGCCCCATGCGCGAAACGGGCCTCCGCGTATGAACGACGACATCGCTCAGCCAGCCGGGCCGGCCGGCGGCGGGCGTGGCGAACTCGCCGCGCGCGGGGTTCTGCGTCGTGAGGCCCAGCCAGTTCGCCGCCGTCAGCCCGGATGCGTGCAGCGGCACCCGCATGGTCCGGGCAAACGCCGTGGCCGCGCTCGGCATACTCGGCCCGACGGCGGTCATCTTCGACCGGTAGTAGAGCCCCTTGCGTACCCGCAGCAGTACCCCCTCGGCCGTCAGCCGCGAGAAGGCGTGCGCCACGGCCGCCGCGGACAGCCCGCTGAAGTCTTGGTGGGACCAGTAGCGCTCACCGCCGGCGAACACCCGCTCCCGCACGACGGTCGCGGCGCTGTGCGGACTCCGGCCGCGCCCCTGTCTGCCAACGCTTGTCTTGGGCATACAGCAAGCATAACACCACTTGGCAAGTTTTTCTGCTGTAAAACCTGCCAAATAATGCCCGATCGTGCCCACGGGTGCCGTTCCGCCCTCCCCGATCGCCCGAGGAAGGCCCACCGCAGACACCACCCGCCCCGTCGCGGGCCCCGGGCCGCAGAGGTGCGGATGTCGCCCTGGGAGAGTCATCCCCGCGTGGCAACAGTTTTATCGTCAGATGCGTCCGATGCGTCCTCGAAACCGCACAAAACGGACGATCTGGACGCCCCGGGACGCATCTGGAGGCCGGGGGCACGGTTCAGGTCCGTGTGGATGTAAGTCCGTGGAGGTTCGAGTCCTCTCATCCGCATTTCGGCAGGGTTGAACGTCGCTATTGGAACCACGCACTGATGACCAGCGTAATGAGCCGTGCGGCGCAGTTCCCCTTCTGTACGTCCGATGACGTACAATGCGGGCATGGCGTCCAAGACTGAGCGACTGAGCCTCCGCCTGACCCCCACACAGGACACGGTGCTGCGCCGCGCCGCAGAGGCCCGCGGCGAGTCTACGAGCGACTACGTGCTGCGTCACGCCGTAGAAGCCGCCGAGCTCGACCTCGCCGATCGTCGCGTGTTCGCTATTGACGACGCGGCCTGGAACGAGCTACAGAGCCTGCTCTCCGCGACGCCATCGCAGCTTCCGCCGGCGATGACCAGGCTGCTCTCACAACCATCGGTGCTCGAGCAACCCACACGTTGACCTACAGCGGCCCAACCCTGCTGACCAACGAGCACAGGCTGGAGGGATTCGACTGTGGCGAGCCTGCGCTCAATGACTGGCTCGCACGCCGAGCGCTCGGCAACCAGGCGGCCGGCACCAGCCGCACGTGGGTCGTCATCGACGAGCCGACCAGGACGGTCGTGGCGTACTACGCATCCTCCACCGCCTCGGTGATGCGCGCCGCGGCGCCGCGGCGTATCGCCCGCGACCAGCCCGCCGATCTGCCAGCGATCCTGCTGGGGCGAATGGCCGTTGACAGCCGCCACCAAGGCAGGGGCCTCGGCGCAGCCATGCTCAAGCACTTCATGACGAAGGCAATCGAGGTCTCAGAGATTGTCGGCGTGAGACTCGTCCTCGTCCACGCCAAGGACGAGCACGCAAAGACCTTCTACCGGCACCACGGCTTCATCGAGTCACCAATCGACCCGCTCACTCTGATGATGCTGCTCACTTCCACTGGTCGTGCGACATAGAACGACATCGGTCCCGACGATTGTGTCATTGATCGCTAGTATCTTTCCTCGAGATCGTCCGGTTCGACAAGACCGTTGCCTCGTGCAAGCAAGTTGCCGAGGTCCACAACTGTCATGGTGTCTTTGGCCTGACCCCGTAGGTTCGGTCCGGCTGAGAGTTTCTCGCGTCCATGATGATGGGCGAGGAAGGAACTCTGATGAAGCGACGCAGGCACACGCCGGAGCAGATCATCCGCAAGCTGCGGGAGGCCGAGCGGATGCTCGGTGAGGGCAAGACGATCCCGGAGGCGGCGAAGGAGCTGGGGATCTCCGAGCAGACGTTTCACCGCTGGCGCAACCAGTACGGCGGGATGAAGGCCCAGGACGCGAAGCGCTTGAAGGAGCTCGAGCGTGAGAACTCGAGCCTCAAGGCGATCGTTGCTGATCAGGCGCTCGAGGTCCGGGCGTTGAAGGAGGTCGCCCGGGGAAACTGGTAGGCCCGGTCCGTCGGCGCCAGGCAGTCGCGATGCTTCGCGACCGTCTCGGTGTCAGCGAGCGCTGGGCATGCCGGGTGGTGGGGCAGCATCGCTCCACGCAGCGTCGTGAGCCCGAGCGAGCCGAGGATGATGCGGCGTTGCGCGCCGAGCTGCGGGAGTTCTCGAAGGACCGTCCGCGGTGGGGGTACCGCCGTGCGCATCACCGGCTGCGGGAGCTGGGCTGGGAGATCAACCGCAAGCGTGTGCAGCGCCTGTGGCGCGAGGAGAGGCTGCGGGTCCCTGTGCGCAAGCGCAAGCGCCGGCGCCTCGGGGAGTCGACCGTCCCGGCCGAGCGATTGCGCGCCGAGCGGCCCAACCACGTGTGGGCATTCGACTTCCAGTTCGACCAGACCGCCGACGGGCGGGCGATCAAGCTGCTCAACATCGTGGACGAGTTCACGCGCGAGTCGCTGGTGATGCTGGTGGAGCGCTCGATCGACGCTGACACCGTGGTCGCGACACTGCAACGGCTGTGCGGCGAACGTGGCGCCCCGGAGCTCCTGCGGTGTGACAACGGCCCGGAGATGACCGCGCACGCGCTCAAAGACTGGTGTCAACTATCGAAGACTGGGACCGTGTTCATCGAGCCGGGCTCACCGTGGCAGAACCCGTTCGTCGAGTCCTTTCACTCCCGCGTGCGTGACGAGCTGCTCGACGTCGAGGAGTTCTGCAGCCTGGCCGAGGCGAGGGTAGTGATCGGCGACTGGCGCGAGGACTACAACCAGCGCCGTCCGCACTCCGCGCTCGGGATGCTCACCCCGGCCACCTTCGCCGCGGACTGGACGGCCCACGAGCCGACGCCGATCGCCGCGTGAGCGCACCGCCCTCCCCCGCAGCCCTGACGCCGAGCCAGCGACAAAGGGGGATCCGGCGGCGCGCGCCAGCGATGTCTCCCTCCGCTACGCCCTACGGGCTCCGCTCCACGAGACACCGCCGAAAGTCACAAACAGAAAAGATCAACCTACACAGCCAGTGCAAACCGCCGCGCCCACGGCACCAGGGCTAGGCCTGTCCGATCCAGCACCCAGCCTGGACGGTTCCAATACCCTCCGCTCCTCTGCATCTTGACGTCGCTACTCGAACCAGCGAGCTGGTTCGAGTACGCTCCGTGCCCGCATCCGTGAGTGCCGCCTCTCAGCCCATCCACGCCGCCGACTCCCTCGGCGTGGTCGCGGACGCCACGGCCCGCATCGAGGAGACACTAGACCTGGCCGCGCAGCATCTAGATTCGTCGCTCGTCGACGTGTTGAGCATCCTCGGCTTCGACAAGGAGTACGTGTTGGCACAGGGGTCCTATCTCTACGACGCCGACGGTCGCGCCTATCTCGACTTCCACACCGGCGAGGGGTTTGCCAGCCTGGGTCACAACCATCCCGACGTGCGCGAGGTCCTGCGGGCCACCCTTGACGCCGATCTGGTCGACGGCGTGCAGATCCACTACTCGCCGCTGGCGGGCATGCTCGCGCGGGAGCTCTCGCAGCGCTTGCCGCAGGGGCTCGACGCCGTGTTCTTCGCCAGCACCGGCGCCGAGGCGGTGGACTCGGCGATGAAGTTCGCGCGCGCGGCGACCGGCCGGCCGCGGCTGATCTCCTGTGAGAGTGGCTTCCACGGCGTCACGCTCGGGCCGCTTTCGCTGGTGGGCGACGAGTTCTTCAAGGAGGGCTTCGGCCCGCTGCTGCCCGGCTGTGGGCGCGTTCCGTTCGGCGACCTCGCCGCCCTGGAGGCGCAGTTGCGGACCAGGGATGTCGCCGCCTTCGTCGTCGAGCCGATCCAGGGCCGCATGGTGACCCTTCCCCCGGGGGGCTATTTGGAGGCTGCGCAGGGGCTCTGCCGGCAGTACGGGACGATGTTCGTGCTCGACGAGGTGCAGACAGGGCTCGGGCGGACGGGGAGATGGTTTGCGCTCGAGCATTGGGGCCTCGAGCCCGACTTCGTGCTCGTCGGCAAGGCCCTCAGCGGTGGCTACATGCCGGTCGCCGCGATGGTCACGACTCGCGAGATATACCAGCGGGCGGTGGGAACGCTGGAGCGCTCCTACGTGCACCAATCGACCTTCGGGCGCAATCGCCTCTCGATGGCCGCCGGGTTGGCCACGCTGCGCATCATCGAGCGCGACGGCCTCGTCGAGCACGCGTCGCACGTCGGCGCCGTGCTGCGCGACGGGCTGGTCGAGCTGCAGCGGCGCTACGAGATGATCAAGGAGATCCGCGCCAGTGGGTTGATGATCGGGATCGAGCTGGGCGCCCCGAGCAGCGGCATGGGTCGCTTGAGCTGGCGCCTGATCCACATGGCCAGCGAGGGCCTCTTCCCTCAGCTGATCGTGATCCCGCTGCATCGCGACCACGGCGTGATCACGATGGCCGCCGGCAAGAACGACGTGATCAAGCTGCTGCCGCCGCTGACGCTCTCCGAGAGCGAGGCGCGCAGCTTCCTCGACGCTCTCGACGCCGTGCTCGCCGAGTGTCACGGCAGCTCGAGCAAGAACCTGGCGCTCGTGCGCGAGATCGCCACCACCACGCTCCGTCGCCGAGCGCGCACGATGCTTCCGTGAACGCGCAGACGCCGTCTCGCCCTATCCCCTCGCATGCCGGTCCACCGCCTGAGCACGTCAGCTCCGAGCATCTCTGCCTGATCACTGGTGCCACCGGGTTCATTGGCGGGCGCCTGGCCGAGCGCCTGGTCGACGAGGGCTATCCGGTGCGCTGCCTGGTACGCGCAAGCAGCGACACCTCACGGCTCGGGCAGCTCGGCGTCCAGCTCGCGCCCGGCGACCTCGCCGACGCCGACTCGCTCGCTCGTGCGGTGGAGGGCACTCACAACGTGCTCCACTGCGCGGCGCTGGTAACAGACTGGGCCACCACGGCGGAGCTCGAGCGCACCAACGTCGAGGGCACGCGCAAGCTGCTCGACGCCTCCGTCGGAGCCTCGGTGGAGCGCTTCATCCATTTGAGCACCACTGACGTCTACGGCTATCCCAACGGCGCGGAGATCGACGAGTCATACGCCGCGACGCGGTTTCGCAACTGGTACGCCCAGACCAAGCTCGAAGCCGAGACCGAAGTGCGTCGCGTGGAAAGAACGGGCTCGCTGGAGGCCGTTATCCTGCGTCCCGCCACCGTCTATGGACCGGGATCGACGGATGTCATCGGGGAGATCGCGCGTGCGATCCGGGGTGGCCACATGCTCCTGATCGACCACGGTCGCGCGGTCGCAGGCCTCTGCTACGTCGAGAACCTGATCGACGCCGCCGTACTTGCGCTCCGCCACGAAGCCGCGCCCGGACAGGCCTTCAATGTCAGCGACGGCCTTCCCGTCACGTGGCGGCAGCTCTGCGATGACCTGTCAGAGGGCCTGGGCGCCTCGAGGGTCCGCTGGAGCCTGCCGTATTGGCTCGCCGCCGACATCGGCTTCGCGCTGGAGCACGGCTACCGGCTGTTGCGTAGAGCCGCCGGTGTGAGCGCATCGCCGCTGCTTTCGCGGCAAGCGGTGCAGGTGCTGGGCCTCAACCAGGATTTCAGCAACCGCAGGCTACGGGAGACGCTCAGTTGGGAGCCGCGCGTCGATTACGCGAGCGGCCTGAAGGCAACCCTCGCCTGGCTGAAGACCGAGCATCTCGAGCCCGGGTGAGACCTTTGCCTGCCTGTGTAACCGGCTACGCCGGAACGTCGTCCGGTACGTCGGCGCTTGACTCCAAACGCACACCGTTCTGAGCCAACAGGGGGACGCCCCCGTCGATCACGTGGATGACGCGCGTCGCTCCGTGATGCGTGAGCAGACTGGCGGCGGTCGCGGCCCGCACCCCCGCTGCGCAGATCACGGCGATCGGCAGGGTGGGATCCAAGCCGTGCGGGATCCCCGTGATGTCGTGCCACGGCGTGAACACCGACCCTGGCACGTGACCGGCGTTCCACTCGCGCAGCTCACGGACGTCGAGCAGTTGCAACTCGGGCTCCTGCGCGAGTCGGCCGAGGAGGTCGGCGGCAGCCACCCGCTCGGTCTGAGTCACGGCGTGCCGTTCCTGGCGCCAGTTGGTCATGCCTCCCGCCAACAGGCCCGCGACGTTGCGCACCCCCACCGACAGCGCCAGCTTGGCGGCGCGTCGCCCGTCGGCGTCGTCACGCCCGATGAACACGATCTCCCGATCGTGGTCGGCAAGCCACGCGAGCTTGGAGCCGAACCCGGAGCTGAACGACGGAATGCAGATCGAGCCGTGGATGTGGACGTCGTCGAACTGCAGGTCGGTGCGGACATCCACCAGCAGCGCCCCCTCATCGCGCTTGAGCTGCACCTGGTGGGGGTAGAGCGCGGGCGCCTCGACCCCGCTGGTGAGCAGTGGGCCGCGGTTGAGCGCCACGATCTTCTCGAAGTTCGGTGGCTGCGGCCCCAGCCGCGCGAGCGCCTGCGCGACGAACTCCTCCTCGTCGGCGATCGCCAGCGTCGGGTTGTGCTGCCTCTCGTAGCCGACGGTCGAGCAGATCTTCATGTCCATGCCCGGCCCGCCGCATATCGAGCCTCCCAGATGCGCCGGCCACAGCTCGCAATCGCCGGGGAGCGTGAGCAGCCGCTCGTGCACGGAGCGGAAGATCTGACGGGCCCCTTCGGCTTGCTCGACCGCCAGGTCGGTGCGGGCCACGTCGCCCACGAACAGGCTGTCGCCGCTCAGCACCGCCCACGGATCATCGCCGCGGGTGGTGTCGATCAACAGGAAGGCGGTGTGCTCGGGGCGGTGCCCGGGGGTGTGCAGGGCGCGCACCGCGAGCGACCCCAATTGCAGCTCCCAGCCATCCTCGAAGGGCTCGTGCTCGTAAGCGGGGTCAGCCAGGCGGTGGACGTGGATGCGAGCCCCTGTGGCAGCCACCAGGCGCCCGTGCCCGGAGACGTGGTCGGCGTGGTTGTGGGTCTCGAGCACATGCTCGATGCTGACCCCCTGTAGCGGGCTAGCTCGAGATACTCGTCGATCTCAAAGCGCGGATCGACGACCGCGGCGACCCCGGCCCGCTCATCCCCGATCAGGTAGGAGGCGCAGCCGAGGTCGTCGTGGGTGATCTGCCTGAAGAGCATCGCCCACGGCCAGCGCTGCTCAGTGCGGCTGAGGCACGATGCGGATGTAGGGCTTGGGCGTCTTCCAGCCGTCGGGGTAGGTCGCTTTGGCCTCCTCGTCGGACACCGACCCCGCGATGATCACGTCCTCCCCCGGCTTCCAGTTGACCGGCGTCGCCACCTTGTGACCGGCGGTCAGCTGCAGCGAGTCGATCACCCGCAGCACCTCGTCGAAGTTGCGCCCGGTCGTCATCGGGTAGATGAGGATCAGCTTGATCTTCTTGTCTGGGCCGATCACGAACACGTTGCGCACCGTCTGGTTGTCGGCCGGGGTGCGTGCCAGCGGGTCGCCTGAGGTGCTCGCGGGGAGCATGCCGTAGAGCTTGGAGACGTTGAAGTCCGCATCGCTGATGATCGGATAGTTGGGGGCCGCCCCTTGGGTCTCCTCGATGTCGCGGGCCCACTCCCCGTGCCTGTCGAGGGGGTCCACCGAAAGACCGATGATCTTCACGTTGCGGCGGTCGAACTCGGGCTTGGCGTTGGCCATGTAGCCGAGCTCCGTGGTGCACACGGGCGTGAAGTCCTTCGGGTGGGAGAACAACACCGCCCACGAGTCGCCGATCCAGTCATGGAATTTGATGCGGCCCTCGGTGGTGTCGGCCTCGAAATCGGGGGCCGTGTCGCCTAGCTGCAATGCCATGTTCGCTTCCTTTCGGTCCACGCTGGTTGGTCAATTCGCGCCGGTCGCCGCGGTGCGCCTCGGACGAGTCCGCGGTGGCGCCAAGATGTCAGAAGCAACTCTACGAACATGCTCCGCTCCGCCAGAGTATGGCGCCAGAGAGCTCCGCACGAGTCGACGGACGGGCACGCGTACGGTACGCTCGCCGCTCATGGCCTACGACGAGGATCTCGCCAACCGCTTACGCGAGCTGCTCTCCGCCGAGGACACGGTCACCGAGAAGAAGATGTTTGGTGGGCTCGCATTCTTGGTCGGCGGCAACATGTCGGTCGCCGCATCGCGAAACGGCGGACTGCTGGTGCGGATCGATCCCGCCGACACCGACGCCTGCCTCGCGCGTCCTCATGTGGAACCGATGACGATGGGAGGGCGCTCGATGGACGGATGGATCACGGTCTCTCCGGATAGAGTCAAGACCAAGCGGGAGCTCGCGTCGTGGGTGAAGCGCAGCCTCGCCTTCGTCAGAACCCTGCCGGTGAAGTAGCGGCAGTCAACGAGCGGGTTCCGAGCGATGCGCCTGGGGGGAATCGAACCCCCGACCTGCGGCTTGAAAGGCCGCAGGTTTCCCGCTCAACCATGCGATATAGGCCGCAAATGCGACCAAGATGCGACCAACAATTCTTCTCGATGACCTCCAGATCCCCACTATCCGCTCCCACGACCGGCGCCGCACGTCCGACGATAGACTGGGCGCTGCCTACAACCGCTAGGGCATAATCACTATCGTCAACAATTTAGGCGATCAACTACCTCCAAAATCCATAGATGGTATGGGCAAACTTACGAAAAACGTCACTTTGCCCTATTCTTAGCCCATGAAGATCCATGAGCTACCCGATGCTCTACTGGCCGAAGGCCGCCATACGGCAAGTACCGACGAACTGCGGGAGCTGACCGGGCTCGATCGCCGCGCGCTGCACAGCGGGCTGCACCGGCTGCGAACAGACCGATCGATCGTGTCCCCGGCTCGCGGCCTCTACACCGTGGTCGCCCCGCAGTACCGCGCGTGGGGCGCGCCGCCTGCGGAGTGGTTCATCGACGCGATGATGGCGCACCTCGGCCGCCGCTACTACATTGCGCTCCTCACCGCCGCCGCAATGCACGGCGCAGCCCACCAGGCACCCCAGAGCTTCCAGGTCATCACCGACAAGGACGTCCTCGACCGCGACCTGGGCCGCAACCGCCTGCGCTTCTACACCAGCCGCCACCTCTCCGACACCGCGACCGAGCGGCACACCGGCCCATCCGGCTACCTGCAGCTCGCCACCCGCGAGAGCACCGCCGTGGACCTCGCCCAGCATCCGCGTCACAGCGGTGGGCTGAACAACGTCGCGACCGTCCTAGTCGAGCTCGGGAAGCTCGACGGCGCGACCCTCGGACGGATCGCCGCGCCACGCGGAAAGGCCACTGCGCGGAGACTCGGATGGCTGCTCGAACACCATCGCCCCGACGTCAACTTCGACTGGCTGGCGATCGTCGCCCGGCCATCCGAGGGCGAACCCACACCGCTGAGCGCCAGCGGCCCAGCCACCGGCCAGCTCGACCGCACCTGGGGCCTGCGAATCAACACCGACGTTCATCCCGACCTATGATCCCCCAGCCTTACATCACCGCGTGGGCTACCCACGCGCCGTGGCCCAGCGAGAGCCAGATCGAGCAGGACCTGCTCCTCTCGCGGCTGATCGTCGAGATCGCCAACGACGAGTTGCTGGCCAGCGAGCTGGCCTTCCGCGGCGGCACCTGCCTGCACAAGCTGCACCTACCCCAGCCCGCGCGGTACTCCGAGGATCTCGACTACACCCGCACCTCCGATGAGCCCAAGATCGGTGACTGCCTGACCGCACTACGCCGCATCGCTGCGGACATCGGACTGCACGAGCGAAAGCGCAGGTTCCCCAGTCACGACTCCGACATGGCCCGCATCTGGTTTCACACAGACCCACAGGCAGACGACGCGCCGATCTCGATCAAGATCGAGATCAACGTCCACGAGACCACCCCATACCAACCCCACATCCTGCTGCCCTACCGCGTCGACTCCCGCTGGTGGAGCGCAAGTGCCGACGTACGGACCTTCCACGTCGAGGAGATCCTCGCCACCAAGCTCCGCGCCCTCTACACCCGCCGCAAGGGACGCGACCTCTACGACCTCTGGCTCGCACTGACCGAGCTCACGCTCGACGACCAGCTCATTGTCGACGTGGCCGGCCCCCGTTTTTCGGTCCACTACGTGTGAGAGTTGGTGTGTAGGTGGGCCGCCCCGTTCTCGCGGACACGGGTTGACT